>Ga0154005_100149_pt1 | contig 36919 bp, 52 predicted proteins | sample TSFL089MetaG_FD_104698 | JGI IMG/M metagenome (GOLD analysis project Ga0154005, IMG submission 104698) | Attine ant fungus gardens microbial communities from Florida, USA - TSFL089 MetaG | ecosystem: Host-associated > Fungi > Mycelium > Unclassified | place: USA: Florida, Lake Talquin State...
AGCGCCTTCGATATCTGTATTAAATGATTTGCCTATTGGTGTCCCTCCTTCATGGATTGGTCTAGCGTCAACTTTGGAGGACCGTCCACCCGTCAGGAAGGGAATGAGAGCTTGGGATCCCGCAAGAGGTGTTGAATTATTCAAGCGTGGATCTGAACAGGTCCTTGCTCGATTTCTCAAGATGGATTCTTGGGATGAGAATGATCGTGGGGAATCCTAATTGTTGTCATTATTGTATTGTGCTATTGCTATTTTATTGTCTAGGGATGATTTTGTATGTCACTTTTTTTCTTCGATGCTCTTTTATAGGAATTGAGCAGTTCATAACATCTTGGGTAAAATGAAAAGTCATACCGCTTGTATTGTATAAAAATATGCTCCCATGTTTCAATATCAGCTTTACCACATGGGCAGTGGAGCAGCATGTTTGGAAAGAACCTTTACCAATACTCTCCTATAGGTATGTATTCAAGTATCATGTGAATGAATCTTGTGCATACAGAGTTAGAGACTCTGATATACAGAAGCCAAGATCCTTTCTTGGCATATATTGGTTCAATGACACATTCTTTGTCATCCTCGAACTCTAGGAAGAGTTGCTCCTTCTTTTTGCTGTTTTTAAAAGATGCTTTTTATGTTCCTAGCAGAAGATTGCATTCTTTTTTTTACTGAATAAGAATGAGTTTTTGTTGGTTGGAGGTATATGGAATGCTTTGGCTTCTTTGTCTACTAAGGCATGTCTAGACTACTTTAGTTTACTGGGACAGTACTAGAACTGTATTGAATTGTGTCCATCTTTTTCAAGGAACGACTTGATTTTCATGGCGATTAGGATGATGGACTTCTGAAGGGGTTGATCACCAGAGTTGATGATCTTCTGTCCTAGTACTAAAGAATCTGTGATGATAATAATGTGTTGGACATTTTTGTTATCAAGGATTAATGTGAGACCAATGTGTATAGCCATGAGTTCAGCTTCTATGGAAGTGACATTAGAGGCCTGAGCTTTGAGGCAGCTAATAACTATATTGTCTTTCCAAATGTGAGCAACTGCTACTGCTGATCCATTTGCTTTGACACTTCCATCTGTGATAACAGTGATATCTGTAGGAGCTGTTTGTGATTTTTTGAAGGCATTATTTAGATTTGATGTGTGGATGAATAGATCTTTGTTGTTTGTTGATTTGGAAGAGTGGAATGTAATTCTATCAGAGAAATGATTGACTAATTGCAAACCAGGATAAAAAATAGAATGAAAAGGGTCAAACTCATTCTTTATTTCTGTAAGTCTTTCGTTAATGTCTTTGATAGGACTTTTCAGCTTAAACTGCTGTTTGTTCATGAAGTTGGCCATTGAATATTTGTGGGGTTTTTGATTTTTACTGTGTTGATGGTCAAGGAGGGAGTTAATAGCATATGACAGTAGTATAGATGCATATCGAAGATGATGATGTCCATTGAGTTTTCTAAGATGGAAGGTTATTGGGATAAGGCTAGCTATAACTTCCACATCTTCAGATAGAGATATGTGGAAGGCCCCTGTGATCCACAAGACTATTCTGTATTGTATTTTCTTTAATTCTATAAGATTTTTTACAGTTGGAGCACCTTTGAAGAACCATAGCTGAAATCCATATAGCATAATTGATAAGATGCACATTCTATATAATAGATGTTTCTGGGTGGGTGAGATGTCTCTTGATGAGTTGCCTAGTATTTTTATAGCATTTAATGTCAAAAGACATTTGATGACATAGAAGTGAACATAGTGATGAAAGTTTAGTTTGTGATCAAAAAAAACCCTAGGTACCTCCAAATAGGCTTGGGTTGAAGTATAGGACCTTCCACTGATGTGAGGTTGATAGACAGATTAGGAGGATGTTGAGCTTGTGTAAAGTGAAACACTTTCAATTTACTGTTGTTACATCGCCAGTAAATTTGCCATAGAACTGTGACATGGAATAAGAATTATAACCCCGTTTCCTAACTAGGATGCACTTTTAGGACTCTCTTACAAGCCCCAGACATACCCTAGATTTCAACAGGGTACTCTTACCAGATGGTTTCCAAGCTGTCATGGGCTGAAATAGCCTATTACCTCGAGAGACAAAATAGATGAGCTGGCAGCAGAGTCTTTGGAGTTAGAACATCTCACTAGGCTTCTAGACACCAGGACTTTAGAATCTTCTCTGGAATGGTAGCTAACCTCAATCTAGAATAGACTTAAACAAACTTAGAACAGGTATGATGGATCAAAAGTCTATTATGGATATGTGAGTTTATCACATATGGTCTAACATTTAGAAGTGGACACTACATGTGGATCAAAGACAAGGATGTGGTCACATAATACTAGAGTTATTTCTAGATTGTGTTCAGAGCTGGGAGAAGCCGACTGATGGAGATGGAATAGACGGACCGTGAAGTCAGGTAGTAGTGGAGCAGTACCACATGAATAGACTTAGGAGGGTAATGCGTAGTTGGATAGCGGTGCTATCATTGCCCATATAGAAATACTTCAGAGGAGAGCAGTGAGGGAGGCTAGGGGAGATTGCATTTTCCTTCTTTTAGTCTAATTGAGTCTCCTCCATTTGTAAAGTTAATATATTACTCAGGATGGAGGGTAATAGGCAGAAGAGAGCCTTCTTAGCGAGTGTAAGAGTTGATCTTGGTAAGAGACTAGTTAGAACAACTTGTATTATATATTCTACTCATTCTAGGACCCAATGGTAAAGATAACTCAGACAACCTTTGGTAGAGTAGCAGGCTTAGAAAGCCTGGCTAGTCCTTTACTCAGACTATATCACACCCATAAGGTTTGGTGTGGGGGTATAGATAAGGGATGGATTGAGTGTGGTAAGGCCCAGGAGTGGTTTACTAACTACATCTATTAGAGAGCTTGTTATGGTGTGTAAAGGTGGACATCTTAGAGGAATTGGCTACCAGGCAGATCTAGATCAATCTTACTATCTTTATGCTATTTTGAGAATTACAGCTAAGCCGTCTTTGTTTAATCACTTCTTTAATACCCTTTTTCCTTTTTCTCCCTGTCACAAACTTCATTCAGCCATAACTCTACGGATGCTTGCACAATTCCCACGTTCTAAGATGCGTCTGAAAGCCCTTAAGAAGACATTTCTAATGATGCCCAAAATGTGTCAAAGCAATCAGTACTTATTAAGATATCAGTTAATCAGTGCTGAACACTGATTAGCAGATATCTTGGGAACTGCCAAATGTGGACATTTGCTTCCATATGCATATGGAAGCTCTCTTCAATATGCTTCTGACGACCATAAATAGACCTTAGGGCAATAAGATCCTGTGGAGATACAAAAACCTTAAGGTTTGGCATAACACTGATCTATTACCCATAGATATACATCAATTCTTGAACACAAACAAGGACAGCCCCTTTTATGGTTAAGTTATCACTATTTTAGACACAAAAGGACTACCATATGTAGAATGATAGGCAGTAGAACATGTGATGCTCTGTTCAGGTGCACAGACCATCTATTCTTGTATATAAGGCTTCATAGTCTGAGGATTAGACCTCAGACTTAACAATATCTTTTGTTGCTTACTCTAAATCACTCTTGAGAACTTCTAAAAGCTCAAAACCAATCACAAACCAGTAAGTGGCCTTTTGTGATAGAGGACTACCTCAATATTTCTTGTTCTTGATGCAGTGAAACTTTCAATCCTCTTTTGCCCCCTTAAACCATGTTTCATGACAAGGCCCACATCCAGGAGGATTCTAGAGATCATGTTGTAATTACTTAAGAGAAAAGCAAAAGACAGCTTGTAACTCTTCTCCTGAGAAATTAAAAGACTATTGTTAACAAACAATAAAATATCTATGGGTATGCTTTCTTTTAAATTTTTTATTCTTTTTTTGAATGTTTTTATAATAGAGGTAAGATAAATGGCCGATATAATAGGGGATAAAGCTGAGCCTTGTTCAATGCCTACATTTATGGCAAATTTCTAAGAAGTGAAGCCATTCTATATATATGTGGTAGACCTGTTAGAATGATAGCTATGGAAGAACTTTAATATGTTAGTGTTTAAACCAGCTTTCTCGAGAAGTTAAGAGATGGGAAAAATTGGGCTATATCAAAGGCAATAACACTTGTATGACATTTCTTTGCCCATCTAGCACATATGAGGTGAGTAAGGTATATTCCAGCATCTATAGTTGAACATTGTCTGATACCTCCTAATTGATTAGAATCTGTAATAAAATGGCAGACAAGCTAGAGTATTTGTAGCGATGGAATATTTTATTTCTCTTTCTTTTTCTTGATTATGTAATAGTTTGAAGTGTGCAGAACACTATGACTCAAAAGAAGTCTGTGAGATAATTTGGATAGACAAATACTAGTAAACACAGATTTGTGTATAAATAGTTAGATCAATAAGTAAGGACTCTAACGAGTTCTCTTTGGCAACTCTGACTTAGAGTGTGAGCTGAGGTTACCTTAACCAATGTTCACTATACTAGAACTTGTTTTCACTACTAGCTCCTGACCACCTCGGTCCTGAGCAACCTTATTCTCATATTTCTCTCAGTGTACAGTTGAATTAGACTAATCACTTTATCCTCATAGCTGGGTCACAGGCTTAAGTGGACTGACCAGGAAGTTTAGACTATGGAGGTGGACTATTGGCACTATACCTGGGTGCACACATAGACCAGACCTAATGACAGGTGTTACTCTTAGTTTACTTAAACTTTTGCTTTATCAGCTTTGTGTTATTAGTCCATTGTGACTAGTATATGCAAAAGAACATTGTCGCATCCTTAAGAAGATAATTAGAGTAGGGATCTTGTCACAAAAAAGTAACTACTAAATAGTGCCATGGAAGTATAACAAAATACTTGTTCAATGAACTGCATAAATAGCTAGACCCTTATTAGCAAATAGCTTTGCTAATGTTGTCTTTTTGGTGGAATGGTAAACCATACAGTATATAACTACTAGTCCATAGCACAACTGTGACAGTTTAGCAAGGCTACAAGGTTAGGGGTTCAAATCCTGAGGTGGGCACAATTAAATTGATGCCTTGGAACAGCCCAGGATAGCTTCTGAACAATTTCCTGGCTTACAAAGGGTTATAAAATCCTTGGGGAGCAGCATATAAATGTACCAGGTCTGTTTACATGTAGGGACCACATGCTCTAGAAGCAGGGGTGATGTCACAAAAAAGTGACTACTAAATAGTACCATGGAAGTATAACAAAATACTTGTTTAATGAACTGCATAAATAGCTGGACCCTCGTTAGCAAGTAGCCTTGCTAATGTTGCCTTTTTGATAGAATGGTAAACCATACAGTATGTAACTACTGGTCTATAGCACAACTGTGACAGATCTTCTCTGAAAAGTGATAATATCACAGTTATGCTATAGACCAGTAATCACATACTGTATGGTTTACTATTCCACCAAAAGGGCGACATTAGCAAGACTACTTGCTAACGAGGGTCCAGCTATTTATATAGTTCATTGAACAAGTATTTTGTTATACTTCTATGGCATTATTTAGTAGTCACTTTTTTGTGATAAATAGTATAACCCTAGTATTAGAACAGTAGTAAGTAAGGCAGTAGGCATCTGGCTAGGTAAAGATTTGCGCCCTAGCAGACATAAGTAGTTAGTAGTCAAGCCAAAGAAGAAGGGTCAGTCAACCGGTACTACAATACATTTTTGTTTCACTAAAACAACAACCCATTGATGGGGATTGGTAAAGAGGGATTGTTTGTAATGTGTGTGTAGATAGAAATATCAATGTGCTTTACTGTCCTTATAAAAGTAGGTACTACTGAGTCAGAGAGTCAAAATCTCCAAGTCATTCCACAATTGTGTACAATTGAGTAGGCACTGGGGAGGTAATCAAGTATAAAAGGGAGAGGTGCACAAGATAGTAAAAGCTTGTTATTTAGACACTAGAATAAAAGAAATGTTTTTAGTTTCTGCTCAAGAGCACTCTCACTGGTCGGATCTCAAAGGTGTGCGTTCATCTCACACCATAGTACTACCATCCAAGGTACTAGTCTAGTAGGCTGGCTTGCCATTGATACAGCAGTCCTACCTAGATCTTACGTTACCCTCATGCAAGCTTGCTCTCAACTGACTGTATAGTTGGCAACTTGCTCCGAAAACACATAGTGAGTAGTTCAGCTCCTAGTCCAAGCAAATGCCCAAGTCCTCTTTTAGAGTGGGTATCCCTTGAGGGAAGTTTTATAAAGTTTTATAAAAAAGAAAGAGAGAAAAAGAGCTCTTAATCACTCAAGTTGAGTTTTAGCTCTAGAGCAATGAAGGGCAAAGATGGGGGTTCTTCTTCTTGTGCCTCTCTGTGCTGCTAGAGTATTATATTAGTATTACAAAGCCTAGAATGCAACAAACAAGATAAGAAAGGAATTCTCCAGATTACTCAAAAAGGTAGGTAAAATGAGTTGAGTTCGCATCTGATTATGCAACAGCTGCTCTCCATACTTCCTGTTCATTTCCTACCAACTTTCTTTATCTTGTCAGCTGACCTTGAGCCTGTTATAAGTGTTCTAGGATGCTCAAGAGGTTTATTGGACATTGGTCTGACCACTCTCGAGCATATCTTCATTGTCGATATCACTCCTCTTTGCTTCCAACTCTCTTGATTCCTTTCTTAAACCTTCCTCTACTCTCTTTTCTATTTCCTGTTCATATCTCTCAGGTCCTTCTTCTTTCTATCCCTTCCTAATGATATTCAGCATATTCTTGTCTTGTTCTTTTATATTTGGACTGCCAATCAGGACTGATGTGTGATCTTTGATGGTGTTTCTATTATAAACCAGGGATCAGCTATCGGGTAATGTCATTATTAAGAGAAATGCTTCTAAGGTTGAGTTCACTCTTGAGAACACTTTTAGGGAGGAGTCCGTCTTATAGATATGATATGAGACTATCTGGAAAGCATTATGAGGTACTGATAGTGGTGATCATGGCCACTACTTTGCTACTCAGATAGTATTCCCGAGTACATGACTGGACTTCTAGTGGTTATGTCTGGGAAGCCAATCCTCTCTCGAGAGCCGTTTATTATGATTATTAGGTTCCAAATGTCACTTATATTACCAAAATTAATTGTCAGGCATGACACCACCCTTCTAAAAACAATACACCATATCCTTAGAAGCGTACAATAAATTACTGAGTGATATGCTCAACACCAGGTGAGCACTCACCAAAACAAGATTAGAATTGGAAGAAAGAGAAGAGAAGAGAAAATGTGTTGGAGATGTAAGCAGTTTGGCCACTGGGCCAAGAATTGCAGAAACAAGGGAGAAAAGGTAGAAAGAGAGACGAAGAAAACAAATAACAAATTTGAAGTATTGACAAGCAGGATGATGCAATGTGAGGTGAGAGAAATGAGATAACAGGAAGTAGTAGAGGAAAAGAGGCAATATTTCAAGTGTGGGGAGGAAGGGCATAAGAAATGGAAGTGTCCAAAGGAAAATGGGAAGAAGAGAGAAGAAGCAGCACCACCACGAGTAGTGTGGAAGAAGGTGAAGGAACATAGTCGAGTGAGGGGGCTATTCCCAAGGGAAGCAGCAATGTGTATGGAGGGGTGGACGATACCTAGGAAAGTAGTAACATTTATGGAGTGTAGAGGATGTGACTATAAAGGGACAAAAACTCAAGAGAATAGAGGGCAGAGTTTTCTGAGTAAGGAGCAGTAGTGTAATATGTGGTATGAAAAATGTAAAGAGGTGTAGAATTGAAGAGACAGAGAGGTAGAATGTGAAAGAGCAGAAAGAGTAAGGTGTGATGCTTGTAGAGGTAAAGATGCAGTGACAGGAGGAAAGGTAGAGAGAAATGAGAAAGGAGAAGTATTCTGTCTGCTCTGTAGGACAGGCAAGAAAGTGCTGTGGTGGAACTGGGGAGGAAAGGTAGAACAATCAGTGTCTAGGGCCCAGAAAGGGGGGACTGGAATCATTGATCTGGAGAAGAGGCAGAGTAAAGTCAGAAAAACCTTAAAAGATCTATGAAAAGTGTGGATACAAATAGGAGTGGAGAGAATCAACATTCATAAAGGAATCTCAGTAAAGGCATTACTAGATAGTGGAGCTATAGGACTCTTCATAAGTAAGAAGTGTGCAGAAATGGGGGGCTTCAAGTTAATGAAACTTAAAACGCCAATAGTAGTGAGGAATGTGAATGATACAGAAAATAGTAGAGGTGCAATTTTGCATGAGATAAAAGTAAATCTATACTTCAAGGGGCATGTAGAAAGAGTAAGAATAGATATGTGCAATTTAGGAAAGACAGAAGTAATATTGGGGATACCTTGGTTATAAGCATATAACCTAGAAATAGATTGGGAGAAAGGGAAAGTAAAGATGATGAGATGTCTATCTATATATGGATGATATATGAGCAAGAAGGAAATGGGCCCAGAAATTAAGAAAAAAAGGAAAGGGAAGAAAGAGATTCAAGAGGATAAGATCGAAAGAATTAGGTGAGTAGCAGACAAGAAAGAAGATTGGGAAAGAGAGGAGGAGTGTAATGACAAGGCAGGTTGAGACGACTTCCTTATCACACTCAATGTTAAGAGAGAATGAAGAGAACTCGATAGAGTTCCTCTGTGGATTTGGCTACCTACTTATACACAAATATTTATTTGTCTATGTGTACACTTAGTAACTACTGATCTTTCTAGAAGATTCTATCATGTGACCTATCATGTGACTAGGTCATGTGATCTCATTTTATCCTATCTCATCTCTCTTTTCTATAATTAGAATCCCTTATCTAACCCATCTGAGAATAGCTCTCGTTCTTCCCATCTCTCTAACCTTACTATTTTTGGTTTGGGTGGGTGATTTATGACATTACCCTCCTTTTTAAGGTTCTTTTTCCGGAAGAACTTTGCTCCCTTCCATCTCCTCTAGTTTCTTTCCAACTTTTTCAAGTATTCTCGATCAAATTTTCCATCGTCCCATCCATATAGCGTTTTTGCTGTGAATCTCCCTGGCATTTGTTTGTATTCTTCTTCCATTCTTCTTCCCTCTTTTCTGTATTCTTTTTCATAATCCTCTACTACTTCCTTTGCATTTTTCAGGTTTTCCTCTCTTTCCCATGAGTCTTCTTCTGCCGTATATTCTTTCCACCTCACCAAATATTCCCACTTTCCGTATTTTTTTCTCTTATTCATCACCCTCTCTACTTTGTATTCTTCTTCTCCTTCTATTATTACCGGAAGGGCCAGTTGTTTCTTCTGTTCTCGGATTTGTTCCTTATATCTTCTGATTCTACTTACGTTTATGTAATGATTGAAGTCTTGGTTGAGTAACCTAAACCTCACTTGCACTCTAAGTCAGAGTTTGACAAAGAGAACTCGTTAGAGTTTCCGCTAATTGGCTCAGCTACTTATACACGAATATGTGTTTACAAGTATTTGTCTAAACTATTTTATCCCCACATCTCTTTTGAGTTATGATGTCCTGCGCGCATTTATTATTACATAATTATGAGAAAAGAAAAAGAAATAAAATAATCTGCCGCTGTAAATCGTCTAGCTTGTCTGCTGTTTTATAACACCACCCCCCTCTCAAGGGTCCTCGTCCCAAGAACTTCTTCATAGCTCATTGTATAGGTCCCTTAGGTCACCCATATCCTGGTCTTTGTCTCCTAGTTCCTTCAAATATTTTCTATCTTCTTCAAGTCTTTGTCAATCTTCCTCATCTTCTTCTTCGTCCCATTCCTCTATCTTCCCTCCCTCATACTCTTTCTTTTCTTCCATCCTTTTCAAGAATAGATTCCTACTATACCTAGAGAACGGATTTTTCTTCCATCATCTCCAATTTTTCTCCATACGCTTCCAATACTCCTGGTCGTACTTCTTGTTGCCCCATCCATAGAGCAATTTGGCCGTGTATCTTCCCAGCAACTCTCTGTTAAACGCTTTCTTGTCTTCTTTAGCTTCTTGCTGTCTTACTTCTTCCTCTTCCTCTCTACTATAGTTCTTTTCAAACTCTTCTACCAATTCCATGGCATTTTTGAGATTTTCTCTACTCTTCCATGTGTCCTCTTCTGCTGTGCATCCCTTCCATCGTATAAAATATTTATCCCTTCCCCATACCTTTCTCTTGTTTATAATTTTCTCCACCTCCCATTCTTCTTCCCCTTCGATCACCACTGGTTGTGGCATTTCTTTTCTCTGTCCCTCTACTTGTAATTTGTACCGTTGTACTCGGCTGACATTAACTACTGGATGTATCTTAACTGTACTAGGCAGATCCAATTCAATTGCATTACTAGACATGATTGCTTTCACTTTGTATGGTCCCACAAAGCGTTCAGTGAGCTTCTCTGTTCATCTTCCAGCCATTTGGTACTTCAGGTCTTTAGTGCTGAGTAGCACTAAGTTGCCAACTTGATATTCCTCTACCTCTCCTCTCTCCCTATCTGCATACCGCTTTATATCTTCCTGTGCTTTCTGTAGCGCTGCTTTTGCTTCCTCCTGTACATTCTTCAACTTTTCCGCAAACTTCTCTGCTTCTTCATATTTTCCCTTCTTCCTCATTTCGAATCCCATCCTAGGATTTTGTCCATTATTTGCCTTGAAGGGTGACACTTTAGTTCCAGTATGTACCTTGTTGTTGTAGGCGAATTCAGCCGTACCCAACCATTCTGGCCATTGTTCTTGTTAGTGATCTATAAACATTCGGAGATATTGTTCTAACTCCTGGTTCATTCTCTCTGTTTGACTGTCTGTTTGTGGGTGAAATGCTGTAGACAATTTTGTCTCGATCCCTAGCATGCGATTCAACTCCTTCATAATACCTGCTGCAAACTGTGGCCCTCCATCTGAAATAATGCTATCTGGTAGTCTGTGTAACTTCCAAATGTTATCTCTGAATAGTCGTGCTAATCCTTCTGCGCTCGTTCTCTCTGTAGTAGGTACAAAGTGTGCCATTTTCGTAAATCTGTCCACTACTACTAAGATTGTGTTGTATCCTTGAGCCAAAGGCAACTTCGTAATAAAGTCTGCACTGATATGGGTCCACGCTTTCTCTGGAATTGAGTTCAGCATCAATTTCCCTGCCAGTGGTTGTGTTCGATTCTTATTGCGCTGACAGGCATCGCACCCCTCCACATACCTCTTTACTTCCCTAGTGACCCCTGGCCACCAGAAATTCCTCGTCACCAACTCTGCCGTTTTCCACTGTCCTCCATGTCCTCCTACAGGCGTATCATGGTATAGCCTGATTACCTCTGCTCTTAACTTCTCGTCTTTGGGAACATACACTTTCCCTTCTTTTAACATCAACTCATCTTCCTGATGCCACTCTTCATCCCTTAGCATCTTTACTCCTGCCTGTTTCATTTTTTCCACAGCTTTTACTACCTCATCGTCCTTCGTTTCACACTTCCTTACTTTGTCCAACAGGTCCACTCCTTCTATGATCATTTCTGCCATTCTAACCCTCTTCTCCTCTAGCCATTCTTTCTTGACCAATGTTTGCTCCTCATTATCCTTTTCTACTCCTACTTCCCAATCCGGCTTCCTACTCAGTCCATCTGCCTTGCCCATTTTGTTTTCCAAGATATGTTTCAACACAAAGTCAAATCTAGACAGATATAGAGCTCATCGCGCTTGTCGACGATTTAGTTTTTGGTTGTTCATAAAGTATTCCAGATTTTTATGGTCCATCCAGACTTCGAATTTACTCCTAGTTCCTTCCAAGAAGTGCCTCCACGCCTTCAAGCATTGTATTACAGCTAGCATCTCTTTGTCGTGTATTTCATAATTTCTTTCGGTTTTATTTAACGACTTAGAGATGTATGCTACTGGTCTCCATTTACTATCTTCACATTTAATTGATAGCACTCCTCCCATTGCAAAGTTGGAGGCATCTGCCTCAACTCTAAACTCCTTATCCAGATCAGGTGCAACTAATAGAGGTCGACTTGTAAAGACCATTTTCAACTACTCAAATGCTTTCTACTACTACTCCTCCCACTTCCACTTCTCATCTTTCCTCGTTAAATTGTTCAGGGGTCTGGCCAACTTTGCAAAATCTTTTACAAATCATCTATAGTAGTTTGCAAGTCCCAAGAACTTTCTAACGTCTCTGACTATCTTAGGCACTGGCCAATTCAACACTCCTGCCACCTTATCTTCTTCCATTTTGATTTTCCCTTGACCCATTACTACTCCCAGAAAGTTCACTTTCTGCACCTTCCAAGCACATTTTTCTGGTTTCACATATAAGTCATTCTCCTCTAGTCTTCTCAACACCTCTTCTACAATCTCATCATGACCTTTCTCCATCTCTGTTCCTATCAACACATCATCCACAAATGCTGCCACCTTTCCCTCGTTAATCATATCTCTCAGAATTTCATTCATCATGCCTTGGAATGTGGCAGGTGAATTTGTCATCCTGAAAAACATAACTACTGGTTCATATGACCCCACATAAGTAGTGAAGACCGCCTTCCACTCGTCTTCTTCCTTTATTCTCATATTGTTATAGCCCCACCGGAGATCCATCTTAGTAAATACTCTTTTGTTGTTCATAGAATCTACTAGATCTGTGATTAATGGCAGAGGATAATTGTTCTTAACCGTCTGCTTATTAAGTCTCCTGTAGTCCATAACCATGCGCTTTCTCCCATCCTTCTTGCCCACAAAGAACACTGGTGACGTCTGGGGCGATTTAGAAGGTCTTATGTAACCCTTCTTCAAATGCTCATTGACAAATTTCTGTACCTCTTCCTTTTCATTTTTGGAGAGAGGATACACTCTCGTTTTGCTTGCTTTAAAATTGTCATTGAGATCTATCGCATGATCCCACACCTTTCTAACTGGCATTCTTTCAGACTCCACCTTCCCAAACACCTTTAGCCACCTATGGAACCTTTTAGGTACCATTTTTTCCACCTTCTTATGATCCGCCTCTATCTCCTCTTCTCTTCCCCAATCTTCTTTCTCATCTACTACCCATCTCACAATTTTCTTTTCGTCTTCTCTTAGCTCTTTCTTTCCCTTTATCCTTACTACTTTTCCACATAGTGGTGGACATCTCGTCATTCTTACTTCCCCTTTCTCCCAGTCGATCTCTGGATTATGGGCTGCTAACCATAACATATCCAATATCACGTCCATCTTCCCCAATTCGCATACATCCATTCTGACTCGCTCTACATGTCCTTTGTAGAACATATTAACTTCTACCTCATGCATGATTGCACCTCCACTGTTCCCAGTGCCATCCATATTCCTCACTTGTAGAGGTCAGTTCAACTTCATCAACTTGTATCCTCCTTTCTGAGCTAATCCTTTGCTTATGAATAAGCCCGTTGCCCCACTGTTAAGAAATTCTCTTACTGTTCTTCCTTTGTGCATATCCACCTTTTCGATACCCACATTCATCCATACTTCTCTTAGAGGCTTAAACGTTCGTCTCACTTCTCTTACTTCTACCTTCTGCACTGCCTTCTGATTGACAGTTTCTGCCACCCTCCTCGGATCAGTGATTCCAGCCCTCTCCTTCTAGGCCCTAGGCACTGTCCGTTCCACTTCTCCTCTCCAATTCCACCACGGCATTTTCTTTCCTGTCCTACAAGGTAAACAGAAAATTTCCCCTCTCTCATTTCTCTCCACTCTTTCCTTCACTGCATCTCTCACATCACATGCGCTACATACCACTGTTTCTGCTCTCCTACTTTGCACTTCTTTCTCTCTCCACTCCTTCGCTTCTCTGCAACCTTTACACCACATGTGTAACAGTTGTCTTTTGCTCAGGAACTCTTGTCCATGGTTCTTGAGTTTTGGTGCCCTTATAGTCGCATCCTCGACATTCTACAAAGGTCACCACTTCTTTCTGCGTCGTCCACCCCTCCATACTCATTCTGGCTCCCCTTAGGGGCAATCCTCTCACCCCACTGTGCTTCTTCACCTTCTCCCATATTTCTCTTGGTGGTGCCGCTTCTTCCTTTCTGCCTTCCTTCTTTCTAGGACACTCCCACTTCTTGTGTCCCTCCTCTCCACATTCAAAGCACTTTACTACATCCCTCACTGCTTCTTGCCTCCTCACCTCTCTTACTCCACACTGCATCACTCAACTCCTTAATACCTTGAATTTGTTTTCCGCTACCCTTCCTTTTCCTTGTTCCTTTGCACTTCTACAGTTCTGGGCCAGATGCCCGAACTTCCCACATCGCCTACACAGTCTCCCCTCTCTTCCTTCCAACTCTGCCCTTAATTTGGTGAGAGCATGCCTTTCGTTGAGCATGTCGCTCATGAGTTTGTTGTATTAATCCAGAGATATTGTGTTATGCTCTAGATAGGAAGTTTGTTTATAAAAAAAGGTTTTGTATTGTTTGAGAGTATGTTGTCTTCTTCAAAGGGCTCACAGTATGTCTGCTGGGGTGCACAAGTCTTCTCCCAGCCAGGTGTCTACTGCCTTACTGACTACTGCCCCAATAGTACTTTGGCTATCACTCCAAGGAGGAGATCCCTACACTAATCGCCTTCTTAAGGATGCGGCAATATTCCTCTGCGTAGACTGATCACAATGGACCAGTAGCACGAAGTATGTAAAGTGAAGAAGAATACAGGTACACTAACGAGCACCGCTCAGTTGTAAGGTCTGGTCTGAGCTAGTACCTGAGCTTGGTCCTAGCCTTCCACCTCTGGAGTCTAAACTTCCCAGTCAGTCCACTTAAGCCTGTGGCCCAGCTATGAGGAAGTTGGGAGAGATCTGAGCCAATCTCACACCGAGAGAGATTATGAGAGTAAAGTTGAACAAGGATCGAGGCGATCGGTGTTCTAGAAGTGTAAACGAGTTCTAGTGTAACGATTGAAGTCTTTGTTGAGTAACCTAAACCTCACTCGTACTCTAAGTCAGAGTTTAACAAAGAGAACTCATTAGAGTTCCTACTAATTGGCTCGGCTACTTATACATGAATATGTGTTTACAAGTATTTGTCTAAACTATTTTATCCTGCACATCTCTTTTGAGTCATGATGTCCTGCGCGCATTTATTATTACATAATTATGAGAAAAGAAAAAGAAATAAAATAATCCGCCGCCGCAGATCGTCTAGCTCGCCTGCTATTCTATAACAGTTTACTACTGGATGGATTTTGACTGTCTTTGGTAACTCTAATTCCACTGTATTGGTTGATACGACCCTCTTTACTTTGTAGGGTCCCACAAATCTCTCCGTCAATTTTTCCATCCTTCTTCCCTTCATTTGCCATTTCAAGTCCTTCGTGCTTAGCAGCACTAAGTCCCTCTCTTGGTATTCTTCTGCTTTTCCCTTTTTCCTGTCTGCCTGCTTCTTCATTTCCTCCTGTGCCTTTTTCAGCGCTGTTTGTGCCTCTTTCTGTATTCTTTTCATTCTTTCTGCGAATTTTTTTGCTCCCTTCAACTTTCCTTGCTTTCTCATTCCAAAGCCTATCCTCGGATCTCTCCCACTATTTGCTCTGAAGGGTGATACTTTTGTAGAGGTATTTACTTTATTGTTGTAAGCAAATTCCGCTGTCCCCAACCATTCTGGCCATTGCTTCTGCCGATGATCGATAAACATTCTCAGGTACTGTTCCAGTTCCTGGTTGGTTTGCTCCATTTGTCCATCTGTTTGTGGATGGAAAGTTGTTGATAACCTCGTTTCGATTCCTAGTATCTGGTTTAGTTCCTTCATCAAGTTTGCTGCAAACTGTGCTCCTCTATCTGAGATGATGCTTTCAGGCAATCTATGCAACTTCCATACATGGTCCCTGAACAGCCTTACGAGCCCTTCTACTGACGTCTTGTCTGTTGTCGGTATGAAGTGTGCCATTTTTGTTAATCGGTTGCATACCACCAATATTGCGTCGTATCCTTGGGCTAGCGGTAGCTTAGTTATAAAGTCTACTGTTATATGCATCCAAGGCTTTTCAGGGGCTTCGTTTGGCATTAGTTTCCCTGCTGGTGCTGCTACTTGGTTCTTGTTTCGTTGGCAAGAGTCGCATCCTTCCACATATCTTTTTACCTCCTTCGTCACTCCTGGCCACCAGAAGTTTCTTGTGACCAGTTCCACCGTCTTCCACTGTCCCCCATGTCCTCCCACCGGTGTGTCGTGATGTAGCCAGATTATTTCTGTTCTCAACTCCTCATCCTTTGGTACATACACATTTCTTTCCTTTAACATAAGCCTATCCTCCTCTCTCCATTCTTTGTCTCTTAGCATTTTCACCCCTGCTTGTTTCATTTCCTCCACTGCCTTAATGACCTCGTCATTATTTGCTTTTGATTCTCTTACTTTCTTTAGCAAGTCTACCCCTTTGATAAGTACCTCTTCTGTCCCTGCTTTTCTCAGCCATTCTGCTTTTACCAGCGTTCTATCCTTATTGTCCCTTTCCACTCCCCTTCTCCAGTCTGGTCTTCTGCTAAGTCCATCTGCTTTTCCCATCTTGGTTCCTGGGACGTGCTTTAAGGTAAAGTCAAATCTTGATAGGAATAATGTCCATCTTGCTTGTCGTCTATTCAACTTTTGGTTTGTCATGAAGTACTCCAAGTTTTTGTGATCTGTCCAGATTTCAAACTTGGTTCTTGTTTCCTCCAAGAAGTGTCTCCATACTTCTAGGTATCGGACTACTGCTAGCATCTCTTTATCATGAATCTTGTAGTTTCTCTCCGTGTCATTCAATGATTTCAAGATGAAGGCTACTGGTCTCCATTTTCTATCTTCTCCTTTTGCCGACAGTACTCCTCCCATTGCATAGTTGGATGTGTCTGCCTCAACCCTCATTTTCTTATCCAGATCTGGTGCAGCCAGTACTGGTTCTATTATGAAGATTTTTTTTAGCTTGGTAAACGCCTCCTCCTGCTCTTCTCCCCACTTCCACTTCTCGTCCTTCCTGACCAACTGGTGAAGTGGTTTGGCGATCTTAGCGAAGTCTTTGATAAATCGTCGGTAATAGTTCGCTAGTCCCAAGAACTTTTGTATATCCTTAATACACTGTGGCATTGGCCAGTTCGCGATCCCCTTTACCTTTTCCTTCTCCATTTAGAACCCCTCTGGTCCCATTATCACCCCTAAAAATCCTATCTCCCTGACCTTCCATATACACTTCTTTGGTTTCACATAGAGGTTGTTTTCCTCTAGTCGCCTCAACACTTCTTCCACTATTTCGTCATGCCCTTTTTTCATTTCGGTTGCTACCAATATGTCATTGATGAAGGTTGCTATGTCCCCTTTATTGATCATGTCCCTAAAGAGGTTGTTCATCATAGCTTGAAAGGTCGCGGGTGAGTTTGTAAGTCCGAAGTACATTACTGTTGGCTCAAATGACCCTAGGTACGTTGTGAATGCTGCCTTCCATTCATCTCCTTCCTTGATTCTGATGTTGTTATAGCCCCATCTCAAGTCCATCTTAGTAAACATCCTTTTTGTTCCTATGCTATCTATTAGTTCTGAGATTAAGGGTAAGGGATAGCTATTCTTGATCATCCTTTTGTTTATGTAGTGATAGTCTTGTACCATTCTTCTTTTCCTATCCTTTTTGGGTACAAAGAGTACTGGCGATGTTTGCAGGGATTTGGAGGGTCTGATGTAGCCCTTCTTTAGTTGGCTTTCCACAAACACCCATATCTCTTCCTTTTCTATTCTGGACAGAGGGTAAATTCATCCTTTTCTAGGTACAAAGTCTTCTTTGAGGTCAATGGCATGGTTCCAAAGTTTTCTGGTCAGCATCTTTTCAGACTCGGTTTTTCCAAATACCTTCTTCTACTTATGAAAGCGTTGGGGCACTAGTTCTTCCACTTTTCTGTGATCCTCCTCGATTTCCTCCTTTCTTTCTTTCTCTTCCATAGTCCACCTTAGGTCTTTCTCCTCTTCTACTGTCATCTGTTTCTTTTTACTATTTTCTTTTCAGGTGTTCGACTACACAGGGGTGGGCATCTGGTCATCTTTACTTCTTCTGTTTCCCAGTTTATTTCCGGGTTATGTGCTGCAAGCCACGGTATCCTCAGGATTACTTCTGTCTTCCCCAGCTCACACACGTCCATCCTTACTCGTTCCACGTGTCCCCTGTAGTACAGGTTGACTTCCACTTCATGGGTTATCGACCCCCCTTTATTATTACTCCCATCTACGTTTCTCATTTTTATTGGTCTCTTCAATTTTTCTAGCTTAAAGCCCTGCCTTTCTGCTAGCTTCTTGCTCATGAATAGGCCTGTTGCCACACTGTCTAGCAACGCCCTTACTGACACCCCTTCATGGGTATCCACTCTTTCTAGTCTGACATTGAGTCAGACTTCTCTCAACGGTTTAAGTGTCCGTCTCACTTCCCTCTCAGTGCAATAATTAGAGTCCATTCTATTCTGTCCATACAGTACACTGTATTTATTATGGGAGGCCGGTCGAGGGCTTACTGGTCTCCCTGATCTTTTGACACCTCTTACGTCCCTCCTCTAACTTTCTTCTGATTCCTGCAATGTCGGGCCATGTGCCCAAACATTCCGCAGTTGAAGCACCTCTAATCTCCCCCCCATCCTCTGTCCACGTCCATTGCATTAGGGTCCCAGACCCCCTGACCCCCTTCTCTCCTCCTCAAATCTCCACCAAGTCCTCCTCTGTATCCTCCATGGAAACCCCCTTAACTTCCATTATTCTAGAAGGGTCTGAATCCTCTGGATGGCTACGCTTCTGGTGGTCTGATCACCTACACCGCTCCCTTTCCTCCCAGCACCTTCTCTTCTGCCCTGCTCTGCCTTAGGTTCCTGTCTAGCCTTACTGATCTTTCCCACCATTCATCAATTGTTACTGGAGGTGATTCTGCCTCCGCCAATCTTCTCCTGATGTTCCCATTCAGTCCTCTCTTGAATTCTTCTATGAGGGGTCATCCCTCATAGCCACTTCCTCTTGATGTCTTTTTGAAAATTTGGACATACTCATTGCATGTCCATCCCCCCTGCTCTAGCATCCTCAACTTATTCACCTTTCTCGATTCTTCGTCAAACTCTCCGAACTCTTCTCTCATTTTTGTGAATAATTCCTCCACCATCTCCACTACTGATATTCCTTGTCTCCTTTCCTCTAGTACGTTCTCCTTCCATACCTCTGCCACTCCTCCTTGCACATAGGTCAGTACCCATAATATCTTTTCTTCTTCCCCAGTCCTCTTCATCCTCATGCTAATGTACAGGCGGCAGGCATTAATGAACTCTACCACCTTTTCTCTTTCTCTGTCAAATAATGGAGGCTTGGCTGTCTTCCCTTATGTCTGCCCCCTTGATAGGAGCTGCTCGATTGCTATCGTGTGCTGGATGAGATACTGGAGGATCTGGTCCATCGTTAGGCCAGCTTTCTCTTGTTGTTGTTGTTGTTGTTGTTGTTGTTGTTGGGGCTGTTGGCCCCGGGATGATTGTTGGTGGGACATATTGTTGTCCCAAGCGTCTTTTTCTTCTGTTGTTTTCTTGTAAGAGGAGCGGTCGTCTTCTTCTGAACTTATGTTTTATACTTACTGGGGAGCGCGTCTTCTCCCAGCTAGGCTCCTACTTCCCTACCGACTACTGCCCTAGTAATAGGGTTAGTGTTATGATTCACTCTGACGCTTATCTTTTTCTTTATTAAATAAATTAATTAACGACTATACGATAACATGAACATAATGACTACAACATGGGAATATTAGGATCTAATAAAAGGACAAGCATGGGAAGGATCAAGTAATGATCTGAGCTTGATCACATGCCTATCAGGCAGCCGCCATGTGTGGGATAACATGTGGGCAGAAGCTGTCTGATATGGGGAATTACTCAGGACTTGACAGATGGTAGCTAATAGATACCGCGATCTCTCTTAGAATAGCCTTAGCATAGCCACTTGTAATTATATAAATAGCTAGGCAATTCATAGAGGTAACTTTGTTGAGTTCCCCTCATCTTAACCTCATACCCTCTGAGGGGGATCCGGGATTGTCCCGCGGATTCTGACAGTTAGACTATTGCCGCAAAGGTGCGAACCCCTAAACTAGACAGCTTTCTAAGGAACGACTGTTACTCCTCTGCGTATAGGAACTACAATGAGCTCCCAGCACAAGGTTGATAGTATGAATGAGAAACAAGTACGCTAACAAGCCTGCTCAAGGTAGAGGTCAGATCTCGACGTAGCACCAGAGCTTAGTGTTATGCTTCTACTGTTAGTCCCTAACTGACTAACAAGTCCCCTTGAAGCCTAGGGCCCGGCTGTAGTTGTGGTTGCTGGTCACGATGACCAGTGTACCGAGGGTGATGAGAGAGTAAAGGAAAATGGGTGTGTAGGGCTCATGGTGAGCAGTATGAGTAGAGTGGTATCGAGTTCTAATGTAATGACAAGGCAGGTCGAGACGACTTCCTTATCACACTCAATATTAAGAGAGAATGAAGAGAACTCGATAGAGTTCCTCTGTGGATTTAGCTACCTACTTATACACAAATCTTTATTTGTCTATGTGTACACTTAGTAACTACTGATCTTTCCAGAAGATTCTATCATGTGACCTATCATGTGACTAGGTCATGTGATCCCATCTTATCTTATCTCATCTCCCTTTCTTATAATTAGAATCCCTTATCTAACCCATCCAAGAATAGCTCTCATTCTTCCCATCCCTCTAACCTTACTATTTTTGGTTTGGGCAGGCGATTTATGACAAGGAGATAAAATTAGACCATAGGAAGGTTGAGGCAATGGTACCTCAAAAGTTCTACAAGTGGCTAAAGGTGTTTGGAAAAGTGAAGTCAGAAAGAATGCCGACAAGGAAGATATGGGATTATGCTATAGATCTCAAGGAGGAGTTCAAGACTAGTAAAGTATGAGTATATCTACTCTTTAGGAACAAGAGGGAGGAGGTTCAACAATTCATTCAGGACCACTTAAGAAAAGGGTATATAAAGCCTTTGAAGTTACCACAGACTTCTCCAGTTTTCTTTGTAGAGAAGAAGAATGGTGGAAAGCGTATAGTTATGGACTATCATAAATTTAATAAGCAGATGGTAAAAAATAACTGCCATTGATTACTGACTTAGTAGATGCAATGGAAAACAAGAAATTGTTTACTAAGATGGATTTATGATAGGGTTACAATAATGTACATATCAAGGAAGGTGATGAGTAGAAGGTAATCTTCACTATATATGTAGGGTCATATGAACCAGTGGTGATGTTCTTTGGGATGACAAACTCACCTGCCACATTCCAAGGCATGATGAATGAGATCCTAAGAGACATGATCAATAAAAGAAAAGTGGCTGTATTTGTGGATAATGTGTTAATAGAAACGGAGAAAGAAAAAGGACACAATGAGTTGGTAGAAGAAGTGCTGAGGCAGTTGGAAGAGAATGACCTCTATGTGAAACCAGAGAAGTGTGTCTGAAAGGTGCAGAAAGTGAACTTCTTAAGAGTAGTGATGGGTCAAGGGAAGATTGAGATGGAGGAGAATAAAGTGGCAGGAATGTTAAACTGGTCTATATTTAAAATGGTCAGGGATGTTAGGAAGTTTTTGGGACTTGCAAACTATTATAGGTGGTTTGTGAAGGATTTTGCAAAGCTGGCTAAACCCTTGAACAACCTGATGAGAAAGAAAGAGAAGTGGAGGTGGGGAGATGAACAGCAGAAGGCCTTTGAGTAGTTGAAGATAGTCTTTATGAGTTGACCTCTATTAGTTGCACCTGATTTAGATAAAGAGTTTAGGGTGGAAGTGATGTTACGCCGAACAATAAATTTTGGCAATATAAGTGATATTCAGAACCTAATAATCATAATAAATGGCTCTCAAGAGAGAATCAGCTCTCTAGACATAACCACTAGAAGTTCGGTCATGTACTCAGGAACACTATCTGAGTAGTGGAGTAGTGGCCATGATCACCATTATCGGTACTTTATAACACTTTCTGGATGATCTCATGTCATATCTATAAGACAGACTCCTCCTAGAAGTGCTCTCAAGAGCAAACTCGACCTTAGAAGCATTTTCCTTGATAATAATGTCACCCAATAACTGACCTCTGGTTTATAATAGGAACACCATCAGAGGCCATGCATCAGTTCTGATCAGCAGTCCAAATATAGAAGAACAAGATAAGGATACACCAAATGTCATTGGAAAGGGATAAGAAGAAGGACCTGAGAGATGTTCACAGGAAGCAGAGAAGAGAGTAGAGAAAGGTTTAGGAGAGGAATCAGGAAAGTTGAAAGTAGAGAGGAGTGATATTGACAATGAAGATGCACTCGAGAACGCACTCAAGAATGGTTGGACCAATGTCCGAAGTACCTCTCGAACACTCCAGAACACTTAGAACAGGCTTAAGGTTGGCCAATGAGATAAAGAAAGTTGGTAGGAAATAGACAGGAAGTATGGAGAGCAGCTGTTGCATGATCGGATGCAGACTTAACTCATTTTACCTACCTTTTTGAGTAATCTGGAGGATTTCTTTTTTACCTTGTTTGTTGCATTCTGGGCTTTATAATACTAATATAATACTCTAGTAGCATGGAGGGGTGCAAGAAAAAGAACCCCTATCTTTGCCCTTCGTTGCTCTAAAGCTGAAACTTGACTTGAGTGATTAAGAGCTCTTTTTCTCTCTTTCTCTTTTATAAAACTTTATAAAACTTCTCTCAAGGGATACCCACTCTAAAGGAGGACTTGGGCATTTGCTTGGACTAGGAGCTGAACTACTCACTACGTGTTTTTGGAGCAAGTTGCCAACTGTACAGTCAGTTGAGAGCAAGCTTGCATGAGGGTAACGTAAGATCTAGGTAGGACTGTTGTATCAATGGCGAGCCAGCCTACTAGACTAATACCTTAAATGGTAGTACTATGGTGTGAGATGAACACACACCTTTGAGATCCGACCAGTGAGAGTGCTCTTGAGCAGAAACTAAAAACATTTCTTTTATTCTAGTGTCTAAATAACAAGCTTTTATTATCTTGTGCGCCTCTCCCTTTTATATTTGATTACCTCCCCAGTGCCTACTTGATTGCACACAATTGTGGAATAACTTTGAGATTTTGACTCTCTAACTCGTTAGCACTTACTTTTGTAAGAACAGTAAAGTACATTTATATTCTTATCTGAAATCCTATTCCCCCCCTACAAATCAAATCTAACACTCAAATCCCCTTTACCATCCCCATCAGCAGACACCTCTAACTTTGCAACAGAAGGAGTATTATCTATTAAGTATAAGGATAATAAGTGGAGACCAGTAGCATATATTTCTAAATCGTTAAATAAGATGGAAAGAAACTATGAAATATACAATAAGGAAATGCTGGCTGTAATACGCTGCTTGGAGGCATAGAGACACTTCCTGGAAGGATCCAGAAGTAAATTCGAAATCTGGACAGATCATAAGAATCTAGAGTATTTCATAAGCAATCAAAAATTAAATTGCCAGCAAGCACGATGGACTCTGTACTTATCTAGGTTTGATTTCGTACTAAAACACATTTCAGGAAGTAAGATAGAGAAAGCAGATGGGTTGAGTAGGAGACCAGATTGGGAGGTTGGAGTAGAGAAGGATAATGAGGAGCAGATGCTGGTGAAGAAAGAGTGGTTGGATGTGGGGAGAATTAGAATAGCAGAAGTGATTATAGAGGGAGTAGATTTGCTGGATAAAGTAAGAAAATGAAGAATGGTATCAAGAAGACAGCCTAATGTTAAGAGAGGGAAAAGTATATGTCCCTAAGAATGAAAAGTTGAGAGTGGAAGTAATCAGACTGTACCATGATATGCCTATAGGGGGACATGGAGGACAGTGGAAGAGAGCAGAGCTGGTGACAAGGAACTTTTGGTGGTTGGAGGTCACTAGGGAGGTAAAGCAATATGTGGAAAGGTGTGATGCCTGCCAACAAAACAAGAATTGGACACAACTACTAGCAGAAAAACTTATGCCGAATTCAATTCCAAAGAAGGCATAGACTCACATTAGTACAGACTTCATTACGAAGTTGCTCTTAGCACAAGGATATGATTTGATCTTAGTAGTAGTAGATAGGTTTACGAAAATGGCACATTTTATATCTACTACAGAGAAAATAAGTGTAGAGGGACTGGCACAACGATTTAGAGATTTGGAAGCTACATAGATTGCCAAATAGTATAATCTCAGATAGAGGACCACAATTCATGGCAGGAATCATGAAGGAGTTAAATTGCATGTTGAAGATCGAAACAAAGTTATCCACAGCATTCCATTCATAGACAGATGGCCAAACAGAGAGAATGAATCAAGAGTTAGAACAGTATCTCTGAATGTTCATAGACCACTAACAAGAATAATGGCCAGAATGGCTGGGTATGGCTGAATTCACCTACAACAATAAAGTACACACTGGAACCAAAGTATTGCCCTTTAAGGCAAACCAAGGACAAGATCCATGGATAGGATATGAGTTGAGAAAGAAGGGGAAGTACAAAGGGGCAGAAAAATTTGTAGAAAAGATGAGAGATGTACAGGAAGAAGCCAAGACAGCACTATAAAAGGTGCAAGAGAATATGAAGAGATACAGAAATAGAGAGAGAGGAGAGGTAGAGGTGTATAGAGTTGATGACTTAGTGCTACTCAGTACTAAAGACTTAAAGTATCAAATGGTTAGAAGATAAATGGAGAAGTTCACTGAACTGTTATAAATTGCCTGCCCAAACCAAAAATAATACAGTTAGATGGATGGGAAGAATGAGAGTTATTCTCAGATGGTCTAGATGAAGGATTCCAAATATAAAAAACAGAGATAAGATAAGATAAGATGGGATCACATAACTTGGTCACATGACAGGTCACATGATGGAACCTTCTAGAAAGATCCATAGTTACTTAAGTGTACACATAGGCAAATAGAAATTGTGTATAAGTAGGTAGCACAATTTACCAAAAGACTTCATTGAGTTCTCTTTGTTTATCTCTAAAATTGAGTGTGATAAGACGGTCGCCACGACTTACTTGTCATTACATGAATGCTCTATAGGATTTTACAAAGTGAAGGCAATCATTTCCAGTCATGCAATAGAATTGGAGTTGCTGAGCACAATTAAAATACATCTGGTAGTTAACGTCAGTAGGGTATGAAAGTATAAATTGCAAGTGGAAGGATAAAGAAAGGAGATGTCACAACCTATGGTGATCGAGGGAGAGAAAGAATGGGAGGTGGAAAAGATCATGAATAAGAGGAAGGTACAAGGAAAAGACAAGTACTTAGTATGATGGAAGGGATGTATGGCAGAAGAGGACACTTAGGAAAGCAGGGAGAATTTGAAGAATGCAATGGAATTGGTTAAAGAGTTTGAGAGAGAATACTGTAAGGAAGAAGAAAAAGAAGTAAGGCAACAAGAGGCCAAAGAAGACAGGAACATGTTTAACAGAGAATTACTAGAAAGATATACCACTAAGTTACTCTATAGATAGGGAAATAAAAAGTATGATTAAAAATATTAGAAATAGATGGAAGAAAATTGGAAATGATGAAAGAGAAATCTGTTCTCCAGATATAGTAGGAACCTATTCTTGAAATGAATGGAGGAAGAAAAACATGAGTACAAGAGAGGAATGATAGAAGAGTAGAATGAAGATGAGGATGAGGAAAACCAACAGAGAATAGAGGAGGACAGGAAATTTTTAAAAGAGTTAGGAGATGAAAATCAGGATATGGGCAACCTAAGAGACCTATACAATGAATTATGAAGAAGTCCTCAGGACAAGAACCCTTGAGAGGGGGGTGGTGTCATAAACCACTTAATTTCTCTAAGGCAATATTTATTTTTCTTTTCTTTTTTTTTTCTTTTAATTATCAGATGTGCAAGAACTTATTACCAAATTGGGAACAATGACTCAATAGGGAAATGCAAGAGAAACATAATGTGTACAAATAGTTAAATTGTATAAGTAGTGTAAAACAAATAGTGGGATCTTTAATGAGTTCTCTTTGTCAAACTCTGATAAAGAGTGGGTTAAGGGTTAGGGTTACTCAATCTCAACTTGAAGTCTTACAATATACTTTTCTTCATACAACCAAAAACTTTGCCCTTCCTTAGACACAACACTATGTCTCTAGAAGTATATAACCAAACCATGAGCAACCTGCTCTAACAAAGGCAAGCACTTGCCAAACTAAGATGGGAATTAGAAGAAAGAGAGGGACACAGATGTTGGAACTGCAAATTGTTTAGCCATTTGGCCAAAAATTATAGAAATAAGGGAGGAAAGGAGAAGGAGAAGACAAAGAAGATGAACAACAGATTTGAAGTATTGACAAGTAGGATAATGCAATGTGGGGTAAAAGAAGTAAGATAACAAGAGAAAGTGGAAGAAAGAAGACAATGGTTCAAGTATGGGGAGGAGAGGTATAAAAAGTAAGAGTGTCCAAAGGGAAGAGGAAAGAAGAGATGGTACCCCCATGAGAAGTATAGACAAAGATAAAGGAGCATTATGGGGCAAAAGAATTGCCACTTAGAGGAGCAATCATGAGCATAAAGGGGTGGATGACAAGGTAGGAGGTGGTGATGCTTGTAGAATGTAGGGGGTGTAACTACAAGGGGATGAAGACCCAGAATAACAAGGAGCAAGGGTTCCTGGCTAAGGAACAACTGAGCAATATATGGTGTGGAGGATATAAAGAAGCTTAGAATTGGAGAGATGGAGAAGCTAAGGCAGGAAGAGCAGAAAGGATGAAGTGCTATAAGGGGGCAAAAGAGGATGTGGAATTTCACTGTATCAAGAATAAAAGAAATATGAGGCAGCCCTCAATTGCATGCTAAAGAGTAGGTGTGAGAGAAAAAGGGAAAAGGGTATTAAAGAATGATTAAATAAAGATGGCTTAGCTGTAGTTCTAAATATAGTGTAAAGATTGTAAGATCAATCTAGATCCACCTGGTATCCAATCCCTCTAAGGTGTCCACCTTTACACACCATAACGAGCTCCCTAGCAGATGTAGTCAGTAAACTACTCCTGGGCCTTACCATACTCAATCCATACCCCCACACCAAACCTTATGGGTATGATATAGTCTGAGTGAAGGACTAGCTAGGCTTTCCAAGCCTGCTACCCTGCCAAAGGTCATCTGAGTTATCTTTACCATTGGATCCTAGAACAAGTGTTCTAACTAGTCTCTTACCAAAATCAACTCTTACACTCATAGAACATTGCATACAACAACCTCTAAAGCTTCTGAGATAAAGGCAAGAGCTAAGAAGGCTCTCTTCTGCCTATTATTCTCCATCCTGAGTAATATATTAACTTTACAAATGGAGGAGACTTAATTAGACTGAAAGAAGGAAAATGCAATCTCCCCTAGCCTCCCTTACTGTTCTCCTCCGAAGTATTTCCATATGGGCACTGACAGTGCCGCTGCCCAACTACGCATCACCCTCTTAAATCTATCCATATGGTACTGCTCCACTACTATCTGACTTCATAGTCTGCCTATTCTGTCTCCATCAGTTGGCTTCTTCTGGTTCCAAACACGATCTAGAAATAACTCTAGTATCATATGACCACGTTCTTGTCTTAGATCCACGTGTAGTATCTGCTTCTAAATGTTAGGCTATATATGATAAACTCACATACCCATAATAGACTTCTGACCTGTCGTATCTGTTCTGAGTTCGTCTAAGTCTGTTCTAGATTAAGGTTAGCTAGTATTCCAGAGAAGATTCTAAAGTCTTGGTGTCCAGAAGCCTAGTGAGATGTTCCAACTCCAAAGACCCTGCTGCCAGCTTATCTATCTTGTCTCTCGAGGTAATAGGCTATTTCAGCCCATGACAACTTGGAAGCCATCTGGTAAGAGTACCCTATTGGAAATCTAGAGTATGTCTGGAGCTTGTAGGAGAGTTCTTAGAGTGCATCCTAGTCAGGAAATGGGGTTATAATTCTTATCCCATATTACAGTTCTATGGCAAATTCGCTGGTGGCATAACAATGCAATATATACAGAGGAAGGAATATAGTTATTTGGAAGACAGAGAGAAATAAGAAAAGGGAGATTTTCTGTTTGCCTTGTAGAATGGGAAAGAAAGTACCATGGTGGAACTGGAGAGGGAAAATGGAATGGTCAGTACCTAGGGCCTAGAAGGAGAGGGCTGAAATTACTGATCTGAAGAAGAGTTAGAAGGACCTTGAAAGATCTACGAGAAGTATAGATGTAAATAGAAGTGGAGAAGATTGACATCCATGAAGGAATATCAGTGAAAGTGTTATTAGACAGTAGGGCCATGGGCCTCTTTATGAGCAAGAAATGCACAGAAAGGGGAGGCTTCAAGTTGATAAAGCTGGAGAAGCTGATATTAGTGAGAAATATAGATGATACAGGGAATAGTAGAGGTGTAATTTTGCACAAAGTAGAAGTAAATATATACTTCAAGGGGTATGTGGAAAGAGCACGAATGGATATGTGCAATCTGGGAAAGACAGAAGTGATATTGGGAATGTCTTGGTTACAGGCACACAATTCAGAGATAGATTGGGAAAAGGGAGAAGTAAAGATAATGAGATGTCCACCCATTTGTGGACAATATATGGGCAAGAAGGAAATGGGCCCAGAAATTAAAACAAGAAAAAGAGGAAAGAAAGAAATACAAGAAGATGAGATTGAAAGAATCAGATAGGCAGCAGATGAGAAAGAGGATTGGGGAAAAGAGGAGGAGATGGAACTGGACCACAGAAAAGTAGAAGCAATAGTGCCACAAAGGTTCTACAAGTGGTTGAAAGTATTTGGAAAGGTAGAGTCGGAGAGAATGCCAACAAGGAAAATATGGGATCACACAATAGATCTCAAGGAGGAGTTTAAGGTCAGTAAAGCATGAGTGTATCCACTCTCTAGGAACGAGAGGGAAGAGATTCAATAGTTTATCTAGGACCACTTAAGAAAAGGGTACATCAGGCCTTCAAAGTCACCACAGACTTCTCTAGTTTTCTTTGTGGAGAAGAAGGATGGTGAAAAGCATATGGTTATGGACTATTATAAACTCAATAAGCAGATGGTGAAAAACAACTATCCATTGCCATTAATTACTGATTTAGTAGACACAATGGGGAACAAGAAGTTGTTTACTAAAATGGATTTACAATAGGGCTACAATAATGTATGCATTAAGGAAGGTGATGAGTAGAAGGTGGCCTTTACTATATATGTGGGGTTGTTTGAACTGGTAATAATGTTCTTCAGAATGACGAACTTGCTGGTAACATTTCAGGGAATAATGAATGAGATCATGAGAGATCTTATCAATGAAGGAAAGGTAGCAGTCTTTATAGATAATGTGCTAGTAGGCATAGATGGCAAAGAGGTGTATGACAAAATTGTGGTAGAAGTGTTGAAGAGGTTGGAAGAGAATGACCTGTATGTGAAACCAGAAAAATGTTCATGGAAAACAAACAAAGTAAACTTTCTGGAAGTAGTAATAGATCAGGGAAAGATTGAGATGGAGGAGGATAAAGTAGCAGAAGTATTGAACTGGCCAATGCCAAAAACGGTCAGGGATGTCAGAAAATTCTTAGAACTTGCCAATATTATAGGTGGTTTATTAAGAACTTTACAGCACTCGCAAAGCCCTTGAATATGTTGACAAGAAAGGATGAGAAGTGGAGATGGGAGGAAGCCTAGCAGAAGGTATTCAAACAATTAAAAGAAATCTTCACAACTAGACCATTGTTAGTAGCACTGGACTTAGATAAGGAATTTAGAGTTGAAACAGATGCCTTCAATTTTGCGATAGGAGACATGCTATCCATTAAGTACAAAGACAACAAGTGGAGACTGGTAGCTTATGTTTCTAAATCTCTAAATGAAACAAAATGTAATTATGAGATTCATGACAAAGAAATGTTGGTAGTAATTTAATGCTTAGAGGCACTTTTTAGAAGATGCAAAGGGGAAATTTGAAATTTGGTCAGACCATAAAAATCTAGAGTACTTTATGAGTAATCAAAAGTTAAATAGACAACAAGCTAGATAGGCACTTTATTTGTCTAGATTTGACTTTATTTTGAAGCATGTATCTGAAAGTAGGATGGGGAAGGCAAATGGATTGAGTAGGAGGTCAGATTGGGAAGTAGGAATAGAAAGAGATAATGAAGAACAGATGTTGGTAAAGAGAGAATAGTTAGAAGCCAGAGCAACAGAGATGACAGAAGTCGTGATAGATGGGGTAGATATTCTGGACAAAATTAGAAAGAGTAAAACAAAAGATGATGAGGTTGTCAAAGCAGTAGAGAAAATGAAGAGAACAGGAGTTAAAGTCCTAAGGGATGAAGAGTGGTGAGAACATGAGAGGTTAATACTAAAGGAAGGAAAGGTATACATACCTAAAGATAAGAAATTGAGAGCAGAAGTGATCTGGCTACATCATGACATGCCGGTAGGGGGACATGAAGGATAGTAGAAAACAATAGAGTTGGTGACAAGAAACTTTTGGTAGCCTGGAGTAAGTAAGTAGGAAGGTGAAGTAGTATATGGAAGGATATGATGTGTGCCAACAGAATAAGAATTGTATGCAGGCACCTGCAGGAAAGCTTATGCCAAATTCAATATCAGAAAAACCATGGAATCATATATCAGTAGATTTCATTACGAAGTTACCATTGGCTCAAGGATATGATTCAACTTTGGTAGTAGTAGATAGGTTAACAAAAATGGAGCATTTTATACCTACTACAGAAAAGACAATAGTAGGGGGACTAGCTAGATTGTTTAGGGATAATGTTTGAAAGCTACACAGTTTGCCAGAAAGTATTATTTCCAATAGAGGGCCGCAGTTCGCAGTAGGAGTAATGAGAGAGTTAAATACAATGCTGGGAATCAAGAGTAAATTGTCAACAGCATTCCATCCACAAACCAATGGACAAACTGAAAGAATGAATCAAGAACTGGAACAATACTTAAGAATATTTGTAGATCATTGTCAAGAGCAATGACCGAAATGGTTAGAGACAGCAGAATTTGCTTATAACAATAAGGTGCAAACGAGTATAAAAGTGTTACTCTTTAAAGCAAATAATGAATGAGACCCTCACATGGGATTTGAATTTAGAAAGAAAGGGAAGTTTGAGAAAACAAATAAGTTTGTGGAAAAGATATAGGGAATACAAGAGGAGGCTAAGGTAACATTAAGGAAAGCACAAAAAGACATGAAGAAGTATGCAAATAGGCATAGGGGGGAAGCAGAGGAATATTGAGTAGGGAACCTAGTGCTACTCAGCACCAAGGATCTTAAGTACCAGATAGTAGGAAGAAGGACGGAAAAACTTATGAAGAAATTTGTCAGATCCTACAAAGTTAAAGCAATAATTTCAACAAATGCAATAGAGTTAGAACTACCTAGCACAGTAAAAATACATCCAGTAGTTAATGTAAGTAGAGTACAAAGATACACAAGACAGATAGAGGAACAAAGAAAGGAACTACCACAACCAGTGATAATCAAAGGAGAAGAAGAGTAGAAAGTAGAACAGATAATGAATAAAAGACAAGTATAGGGAAAAGACAAGCACCTAGTATGATGGAAGGGGTATACAGTGTAAGAGTTTAGTCTTTGGTGAGCGACCTCAGGCTTAACTCCACTCTAAGTCAGAGTTGACAAAGAGAACTTGTTAGAGTCCTCGCTAAATTGCGTACACTACTTATACATGTCTGATTGTTTGTCCTTGTTGACTGATCCAACTATATTACATAATTAAAGAAAAGAAAAAGAAAAAGAAAATAAATATTAACTTAGAGGGATTTGGGCAATTCATAACATACAGTGGAAGAAGACACTTGGAAAAGCCAGGAAAATCTCAAGAATGTAAGTGAGTTGGTAAAAGAGTTTAAAAGGAGATATGGAAGGGTAGAAGAAGAAGAAGCAAGGTGACAAAAAGCAGAGGAAAATAAAAGGATATTCAGTAGAGAACTGCCAGGGAAGTACACAGCAAAGATGTTATATGAATAGGATGAAAGAAAATATGAGCAGGAATATTGGAAAAAGCTAGAAGAAAATTGATGGCAATGGAAAAGAAACCCATTTGCTAAAGTAAGCCATAATCCATTCTTATGGATAAAATAACAAGAAGAGGATGAGATGGGGAACATTGGGGATTGGGACAGCAAGTTGTAAAAATCCTTAAGAATGAGAAAGCTTGAGAGAAGGGTAATATAATAAAACAACAGGCGAGTTAGAGGATCTGTGGTAGTAGAATATTTTATTTCTTTTTCATTTTCATTTATTATGTAATAGTTTGAAGTGCACAGGACACTATGACTCAAAAGGAGTCCGTGAGACAATTTGAGTAGACAAATACTAGTAAATACTGATTCATGTATAAGTAGCTAGATCAATTAGCAAGGACTCTAATGAGTTCTCTTTGTCAACTCTGACTTAGAGTGTAAGTTAAGGTTATCTCAATTGATGTTCACTATACTAAACAAACGACAAGTGAGATGGGCTCTGTATTTCTCAAGGTTCAACTTTGTTTTAAAACATGTACCTGAAGGAAGGATGGGAAAGGTGGATGGACTGAGTAGGAGATCAGATTAGAAAGTAGGCATGGAAAGAGATAACAAAGAACAAATATTGGTGAAGAGAAAATGGTTAGAAGCCAGAGCAGTGGAAGTATCAGAAGTAGTGATAGATGGGGTAGACATTCTGGACAAAATAAGAAGAAGTAAAGCAAAAGATAATGAGGTGGTCAAAGCAGTAGAGAAAATGAAGAGAGTGGGGGTTAAAGTCCTAAGGAATAAAGAGTGACAAGAACATAAGGAGTTAATGCTAAAAGAAGGAAAGGTATACATACCTAAAGATGAGAAATTGAGGGCAGAAGTGATCAGGTTGTACCATAATATGCCTATAGGAGGACATGGAGGACAGTAGAAGACAATAAAGTTGGTGACGAGAAACTTCTGATGGTCAGGAATGTCATGAACTGCTATTTTTTCCTAAGTAATATTTATTTTATTTTTCTTTTCTTTTAATTAGGTAGTATGATCAGATCAGTAAACAAGAACAAATAGTCAAACATGTATAAGTAGTATACAACCAACTAACGAGGACTCTAACAAGTTTTCTTTGTCTAACTCTGATAAAGAGGGGATTAAGATTAAGGTTATTCAACCACGACTACAATCCTTACAAGGAGTAAGCAGGGAGGTAAAGCAGTATGTGGAAGAATGTAATGCATACTAACAGAATAAGAATCATATACAGGCACCTGTTGGAAAGTTAATGCCAAATTCAATATCAGAAAAACTAGAGAGTCATATATCGGCAGATTTTATTACAAAATTACCATTGGCTTAAGGATATGATTCAATTTTGGTAGTAGTAGATAGGTTAACAAAAATGGCTCATTTCATACCTACTACAGAAAAAATGACAGCAAGAGGACTAGCTAGATTATTTAGAGATAATGTCTGGAAGCTACATAGCTTGCCAGAAAGTATTATTTCTAATAGAGGGCTGCAATTTGCAGCAGGAGTAATAAAAGAGTTGAACACAATGTTGGGGATCGATAGTAAACTGTCAATGGTGTTCTACCTACAAATGGATGGACAAATGGAGAGAATGAATCAAGAACTAGAACAATACTTAAGAATGTTTATTGATCATTGTCAGGAACAGTGGCCAGAGTAGTTGGGAACTGCAAAATTCGTCTACAACAATAAGGTGCAGACAAGTACAAAAATGTTATCCTTTAGGGCAAATAGTGGATGAGATCCCCATATGGAATTCAAACTCAAGAAGAAAGGGAAGTTTGAGAAAACAAGCAAATTCATAGAAAGAATGCAGAGGATACAGGAAGAAACAAAGTATAGTAATCCTTAGTTGAGATAACCTCAGATCACACTCTAAGTCAGAGTTAACAAAGAGAACTTGTTAGAGTTCCCGCTAATTGGCTCAGCTACTTATACACAAATATGTGTTTACAAGTATTTGCCTAACTATTTTATCCCACGCATCTCTTTTGAGTCATGATATCCTGCGCACATTTAATATTACATAATTATTAGAAAAGAAAAAGAAATAAAATAATCTGCCACTGCAGATCGTCTAGCTCATCTGCCATTTTATAACACAAAGGCGGCATTAGGAAAGGTACAGGAGGATATGAAAAGGTATGTAGATAGGCATAAGGGAGAAGTAGAAGCATATTGAGTGAGAGACCTGGTACTACTTAGCACTAAGGATCTCAAGTACCAGATGGTCAGAAGAAGAATGGAAAAACTTATAAAGAGGTTTGTTGGACCTTATAAGGTCAAAGCAATAGTTTCAATAAATGCAATAGAACTAGAACTACCTAGCACAGTAAAGATACACCTGGTAGTTAACATAAGTAGAGTATGAAGGTACACAGGATAGGTAGAGGGACAGAGGAAGAAACTGCCACAATCCGTGGTAATCAAAGGAGAGGAAGAGTGGGAAGTAGAGAAGATAATAAATAAGAGATAGGTATGAGGAAAAGACAAGTATCTAGTATGATGGAAGGGGTGTACAGTGGAAGAAAACACTTGGGAAAGCAAAGAGAATCTCAAAAATGCAAGTGAGCTAGTAAAAGAGTTTGAAAAGGAATACGGAAGGGCAGAAGAAGAAGAAACAAGACAACAAGAAATGGAGGAGAATGAAAGGATATTTAACAGAGGAATACCAGGGAAGTACATAACAAAGTTATTGTATGGATGGGGGGAGAAGAAATATGAGTGGGAATATTGAAAGAAGTTGGAAGAAAATTGGTGGTGATGGAAAAGGAATCCATTTACAAAAGTAAACCACAATCCATTCTTATGGATAAAACAACAAGAAGAGGATGAGATAGGGAACATTGGGGATTGGGACAGTGAGTTATAGAAAAATCCTCGAGGATGAGAAAGCTTGAGAAGGAAGTGGTATAATGAAATGATAAATGAGCTGGAGCATCTATGGTGACGGATTATTTTATTTCTTTTTCATTTTTATTTATTATGTAATAGTGTGAAGTACATGAGACGTTATGACTCAAAAGGAGTCCGCAAGATAATTCAAGTAGACAAATACTGATAAATACTGATTTGCGTATAAGTAGCTCAATCAATTAGCAAGAACTCTAACAAGTTTTCTTTGTCAATTCTGACTTAGAGTGTAAGCTAAGGTCATCTCGATCAATGTTTACTATATAGTTCATGGTACGCATTAAGACAATCAGTTCAATTTTTATTTCACCACTCCTTGAAGTATTTTGTAATGTACTTAATTGTTAAGTAGGTAAACTATGCCTCTCCAAAAGATATTGTGAGTTGGGTGACACACCTTTGTATATCCTCTTAACTTTTCAGGTCTGATGTATTGATGAGTCTGACTTTTCTTATGATGGACCCAATAAAGGCTATCTTCTCTTTACTGTCTTTCTTGATTGACTGAATTGTGATGTCAATATTTTCTTCTTTTATGCCCACATCAATGACAAGAGGGACATGGTCAGAGGGTAGTTGGATATCAGGATGAAGTGTGTATCTGCTGAAACTGGGGTTGTTTGGATCCATAAAAACTAGATCTAGTACTAAATTGGAGTCACAAGGATTGTCTACAAATCTTATGGGGCTAGGGTTGACTGGTACAGCTAGATCTAGATCTAAGCTATCAGTGATTGACATGAGGTTGTCACAGTTGTGCTATGGACCAGTAGTCACATACTGTATGGTTTACCATTCTACCAAAAGGGCGATGTTAGCAAGGCTACTTGCTAACGAAAGTCCAGCTATTTATGCAGTTCATTGAACAAGTATTTTGTTATACTTCCATGGCACTATTTAGTAGTCACTTTTTTGTGACAGAGGTCTTCTGTATGTATGGAGTGGTATTGAATATTGGGGTCCTAATCACTATCTCTAATATTGAAATCTTCTGTCATGACTAGTATCTTTCCTATATTTCCAATATTATTACATAATGCTTGAAGGGTCAACTGGTTGATGTCAGAGTAAACATTGATGATGAAATTAACATCTTGACCATTATGAAAGTCAATGATATTAATGTTGCAATGTTGTATTAGGTCTTTTCTGAGAGAGAATCTCATTCTTGAGAGTTTTTTATTAATGTATGTTGCGGCTCTTGGATAGTTTTCAATAGATCTATTGCTTTGTATGAACAGTGACCATTCAGGGTAGTTTAGAGTGCCATAGTAGGGATTATCTTCAGGATTAGTATGGCTGGGGGTATAGTGCATGAGGAATCGTAGGGGTTTTTGAATCAGGATTATATTAGAAACATTTTTCTGAGTTTCTAAAATGGTATCAGTAAGTATTTTGTTTTTTCTAATGTTCTGGGAGAAAATGCATAGGTTGTGCTTAATTATATATTAGTATCACCACTGTCATGAACTGCCAAATTTCTCTAAGTCAATATTTATTTTTCTTTTCTTTTAATTAAGTAATACATTTGTATCAGTAAATAAGTACAAACAGTCAAATATGTATAAGTAGTGTACAACAAACTAACGAGGACTCTAATGAGTTCTTTTTGTCTACTCTGACATAAAGTGTGATTTGGGTTAAGGTTACATTGCCTAAACTGAGGATCATTACACTAGAACTCATTTCCATATCTAGACACTGATCACCTCGATCCTTGTCAAACTTCACTCTCATAATCTCTCTCAGTATGTGGTTGTCTCAGACTAATCCCAACTTCGGACCACAGGCTTAAGTGGACTGACTGGGAAGTTTAGATCCCAGAGGTAGACAGTTAGGACCAAACTCAGGTGCTAGCCCAGACCAGACCTTACAATTGAGTGGGCTCTATAGTATACTTGTACTTTCTTTATCATATCTGTCACAAACTTCATTCGGCCATAACCCCACGGATACTTGCACGATTCCCACGGTCTAGGATGCGTCGGAAAGCCCTCATGAAGACCTTTCAAACGATGCCCAAAACGTGTCAAAGCAATCA
>Ga0154005_100157_pt1 | contig 35777 bp, 33 predicted proteins | sample TSFL089MetaG_FD_104698 | JGI IMG/M metagenome (GOLD analysis project Ga0154005, IMG submission 104698) | Attine ant fungus gardens microbial communities from Florida, USA - TSFL089 MetaG | ecosystem: Host-associated > Fungi > Mycelium > Unclassified | place: USA: Florida, Lake Talquin State...
GACAAATAAGAAAAGTGTATAAGTAGATAGCACAATCCACCAAGAGACTCCATCGAGTTCTCTTCGTTCTCTCATAACGTTGAGTGTGATAAGACAGTCGTCTCGACTAGCCTTGTCATTACAGGAAGAAGCAAAAGCAGTGCTACAGAAGGTGCAGGAAGATATAAAGAGGTATGTGGTCAGAGAGAAAGGAGAGGTAGAAGAATATAGGGTTGGCAACTTAGTGTTACTCAGCACTAAAGATCTGAAGTACTAGATGGTTGGAAGATAAACAGAGAAATTTACTAAACACTTTGTAGGACCCTATAGGGTAAAGGCAATAATTTCCAGTAACACAATAGAGTTGGATTTGCCAAATACAATTAGAATACATCCAGTAGTTAATGTTAGTCAGGTACGATGATACAAATCATAAGTGAAAGGACAAAAGAGGGAAACGCCACAACCAGTGGTAATTGAGAGAGAAGAAAAATGGAAGGTGGAAAAGATCATGAACAAAAGAAAGGTATGAGGAAGAAACAAGTATTTAGTACAATGGAAAGGATATACAGTGGAAGAAGACATATGAGAGAGCAGGGAAAATTTGAAGAACACCATGGAGTTAGTAGAAGAATTTGAGAAAAAGTATAGGAGAGAAGAAGAAAATGAAGTGAGACAGCAAGAGGCAGAAGAGAACAGAAAGATGTTTAGCAGAGAATTACCTAGAAGGTATATGGCTAAGTTACTCTATGGGCAGAGTAACAAGAAATATGACAAAGAGTACTGGAAATGAATGGAGGAAAACTGGAGGCAGTGGAAGAAAAATCTGTTCTCCAAATATAGTAGAAACCCATTCTTGAAAAGAATGGAAGAAGAGAAACATGAGTACAAAAGAGAAATGATAGAAGAGTAGAATAAAGAAGAGGAAGAAAAAGATTGACAAAGAATAAAAGAAGATAGGAAGTACTTGGAGGGGTTAAAAGATGAAAATCAAGATATGGATGACCTAAGGGACCCATACAATGAATTATGAGAAGTCTTCGGGATGAGGACCCTTAAGAGAGGGGTGGTGTCATGAACTGCCAAATTCCCCTAAGTCAATATTTAATTTTCTTTTAATTTTCTTTTCTTTTAATTATGTAATATCATTGGATCAGTAAACAAGGACAAATAGTTAAACATGTATAAGTAGTATATGCAAACTAGCAAGGACTTTAACAAGTTCTCTTTGTCAACTCTGACTTAGAGTGCAAGTGAGGTTAAGGTTATCCAACTGAGACTTCAACCGTTATAAGAGTTGACAAAAAGAACTTGTTAAAGTCTCCACTGGATTTGAGTATACTACTTATATCTATTCTACCTAGTCTGTATACTACCTTTCCATGGTGATCATGTAACATCAATGTGACATGTCATGTGACTTCTCTGATTATATAAGTCTGTTCTAAAAATAAATAGAAAAATAGAAAAGAAAAGAAAAAGAAAGAGTCCTCATACCACAATTTATGATATCTACAAATGTATCATGATGTAGCCTAATCACTTCTGCTCTCAACTTCTTGTTCTTGAAGACATATACCTTTCCTTTCTTCAATATTAGACCATCCTCTTAATGCCACTCTTTGTCTCTTAGCATTTTTACTCCCACTGAAAAAGACAAAAAAGGAATTTTGACTGAGATAGATATAATGAACAATAGCACTCCAGAGGTAATTCCAAACTCTTAAGTCTAGAAAGTCCACATTAATAGTCTGCCTCTGAGAAACCTGATGCTAGCTCATCTGTCTTTTTTTCTAAGGTATTTGCTATTATAGTTAATGATAGTCTGTTAGCTGTCTGTTAAAGCACTCTTTTTTTGGGACCAAAACACATCTAGGACTTTGTAGGAGGGCTCTAGAGCATACTCTGATTAGGAATACAAGGTTATAAGGCTTATCCCATATCACAGTTTCACAGCAAATTTGCTAGTAACATAACACCACTTGTTTCATTTCTTCTACTGTTTTAACTACTTTGTTGTCTCTTGTTTTACACTTTCTTACTTTATCTAAGAGGTTCACTCTTTCTATAACCACTTCTGCTATTTGTATCCTTTTTATTTTTAACTACTCTTTCTTTACCAGCCTTTGTTTCTCATTATCTTTCTTAACTCCAATTTCCCAATCTGGTCTTCTACTCAAACCATCCACTTTTTCCATCTTGCTTCTTACTATGTGTTTCAACACAAAGTCAAATCTAGATAAGTATAGAGCCTATTGTGCTTGTTGACAATTCAATTTTTAGTTACTCATAAAATACTCTAGGTTTTTATGATCTATTCATACTTTGAATTTACTCTTACTTTTTTGAAATGTTTCCATACTTCCAAGCAGCGTATTACAGCTAATATCTCCTTATCATGTATTTTATAATTTTTCTCAGTTTTGTTCAATGATTTGGAGATATAAACTACCAGTCTCTATTTACCATTTTCACACTTAATAAATAGTATTCCTTCTGTTGCAAAATTAAAGACATCAGCTTCTACTCTGAACTTCTTGTCTAAATCAGGTATAACTAATAAGGGTCAACTAGTGAAGACTATTTTTAGCTGCTCAAATATCTCCTATTACTCAACTTCCCAATTCCACTTCTCTTCCAATCTTGTTAGATTATTCAAGGAGTGCGCAATTCTTACAAAGTTCTTTACAAATTGTTTGTAATAATTTGTAAGGTCCAAGAACTTCCTAATATCTCTAACTGTCTTTAGTGTAGGCCAGTTCAGCACTTCCGCTATTTTATTCTCCTTTATCTCAATTTTTCCTTGACCTATTACTACTTCCAGGAAATTCACCTTCTATACTTTCCAAGCACACTTCTCTGGTTTTACATATAGGTCATTCTCCTCCAATTTCTTTAACACTTCTACAATTTTATTATGTCCCTCCTCTGTCTCTGTTTTCACTAACACATCATCTATAAAAACTACTATCTTTCCCTCATTGATCATATCTTTTGGGATTTTGTTCATCAGACCTTGGAAAATGGCAGGTAAATTTGTCATTCCAAAAAACATCACTACTGACTCATACAACCCCACATATGTAGTGAAGACTGCCTTCCACTCATCTCCCTCTTTTATTCTCACATTGTTATAGCCCCACCAGAGATTTATCTTAGTAAATACTCTTTTATTATCCATAGAGTCTACTAAGTTTGTAATTAATAGCAGAGGATAATTGTTCTTAATTGTCTGCTTATTGAGTTTCCTATAGTCTATAACCATGCACTTTCCTTTATTTTTTTCCCCATAAAGAATACTGGTGAAGTTTGGAACAATTTAGAAGGCCTAATATAACCCTTTTTTAAGTACTTGTTGATGAACTTCTGTACTTCCTTCTTTTTGTTTTTAGAAAAAGGGTATACTCTTGCTTTACTTGCTCTGAAGTCGTCTTTGAGGTCAATTGTATGATCCCATACCTTTCTAACTGGCATTCTTTCTGATACCACCTTTCCAAATACCTTCAATCACTTATGGAACCTCTTAGACACCATTTCTTCTATCTTTCTATGATCTACTTCCATCTCTTTCTCTCTTTTCCAATCTTTTTTTTCATCCACTGCCTATTTGATGATTCTCTTTTCATCCTCTTTTATTTCTTTCTTTTCTTTCATTTTTACTGCTTTTCCACATAGAGATGGACATCTTGTTATTCTCACTTTCCCCTTCTTCCAATCAATTTCTGTATTATGAGTAGCTAGCCATGCCCAAGATAACATCTGTCTTTTTCAACTTATAGACATTTATCTGGACTTTCTTTATATGTCCTTTATATCACAAAAAGTTACTTACTTGTTTGTGATTGATTAAATAGAAGTTCTCAAAGGCTTGATAGCAGAGTAGAATAAGCAACAAAAGATGTTGTTAAGTCTGAGGTCTAATCCTCAGACTGAAAAGTCTTATATACATGAAATGGATAGTCTGTATACCTGGACAGAGTATTATATGTCTACTACCTATTGTTCTACATATAGCAGTCCTTTTGTGTCTAGAATAGAGATAACTTAACCATAAAAGGAGCAGTCCTTATTTGTGTTCAAGGATTGATGTGTATCTATGAGTAATAGATTAGTATCATGTCAAACATTAAGGTCCTTGTATCTCTACAGAATCTTATGATCCTAGGGTCTATTTCTAGTCATCAGAAGTGTATTGATGAGAGCTTCCATATGCATATGAAAGCAAATATCCATGTTTGACAGTTTCTGAGATATCAGTAGATCAATGTCTAGTGCTGATTGCTTAAGAACTCAACAGGTACTGATTGATTCTGTATACTTTTCAGAAGATCTTCTTAAGGGCTTTCAGATGTATTTAAAACCATCAAATTTGTACAACTATTTGTGAAGTTATAGCTGAATAAAGTTTATGATAGAAGATTCCTACTCTAAGTAGCCTCTTAAGGAGCAACTACTATTATACTGTGTAGACTGATTACAATAGACCAGTAGTACAGAGTAGATGTCATGAACCAGCCTAGTTTGAAGATTGTACGATTAGAAGAGTGGGAAGAACAGAAACTTTTCTCTGATGGATTAGACAAATGGTGCTAAAAATAGAATGGGAGAGAGATAAGGGTCACATGATCTGGTCATATGACAGATCATAGAATCTTCTAGAAGGATCACAGGAAATTACTTAAGCATACATATAGACAAATAGAAATTGTATATAAGTAGATAAAGCAATTCACAAAAGAACTCCATTGAGTTCTCTTCATTCTTTTATAACGTTGAGTGTGATAAGCTCAGTTGTCTCGACTAAGCTTTTCATTACAGTAGATAAAGTAAAAAGATTTACAAGTATATAACAAACACCACTCAGTTGTAAGATCTAGTCTGGGCTAGTATCTAAGCTTGGTCCTAACTGTTCACCTCTAGGGTCTAAACTTTCCAGTTGGTTCACTTAAGCCTATGGCCTGGCTATGAAGAAGTTGGAATTAGTCTGAGATGACTGCATACTAAGAAAGCAATAAAAGTAAGTTGAACAAGGATTGAGGTGATTGGTATTCTGGATGTGAGAATGAGTTTTAGTGTAAGAGTTTAGTCCTTGGTAAGCAATCTCAGGCTTAACTCCACTCTAAGTCAGAGTTGACAAAAAAAACTTATTAGAGTTCTTACTAATTCTTGTATACTAGTTATACAAGTCTGATTATTTGTCCTTATTTACTGATCCAATGATATTACATAATTAAAAGAAAATAAATATTGACTTAAAGGGAAAAGGTGATTCATAACATCTAGTAATAGTACTTTCTTCTGTTTTTTCAATCTTGTTCTTTCTTATCTTTTTCTCTTTTCTCTTTCCACTCTGATATTAGGATACTTCCACTTCTTATGCTTTACTCCCCAACATCTAAAATATTTTACTTTTTCTTTTACTTCTTCTTGCTGTTTTACTTCTACCTTTTTTCTAATACCATATCTTATCATTTTTGTCATGAATCATGACACAAGGACTTTTTCTTTTTCCTTTCTTTTCTATTTTTACTTTCTATTTTTAGAATGGACTTACATAATTAGAGAGGTCATATGACATATCACATGATCACTATGAGAAGGTAGTGCACAGACCAAGTAGAATAGGTATAAGTAGTGTACTCAAATCCAGTGGGGACTCTAACAAGTTCTCTTTGTCAACTCTGACTTAGAGTGTGATCTTAAGCTAGCCCAGCTGACAGTCATTACAATTCTGCTTACCAATATCTTAAACCTATTCTAGAAATGTAATCTTCTCTTCTCCTTTTTGTTGTTCCTGTAGTTATAGGTCAGGTGTCTGAACTTATTGCAATACTAACATACTCTTTTCTTTTTTCTTTCTAATTCTGCTCTTAATTTAGTGAGGGCTTGCTTCTAGTTGAGCATACTGCTCATAAGTAAATTGTATTGTTTCAAAGACATGGTGTTATGTCCTTGGAATAGTTAAATCAAGAATGTGTAATGACAAGTAAGTCATAGTGACCGTCTTATCACACTCAACGTTAGAGATAAACAAAGAAAACTCGATGGAGTCTTTTTGGTGGATTGTGCTACCTACTTATACACAATTTCTATTTGTCTATATGTACGCTTAAGTAACTACCAAATCTTCCAGAAGATTCCATTATGTGACTTGTCATGTGACCAGGTCATGTGATCTTATCTTATCTTATCTTATCTCCATTTTTTATAATTAGAATCCTTTGTCTAGTCCATCCAAGAATAACTCTCGTTCTTCCCATCCCTCTAACCATACTATTTTTGGTTTGGGTGAACGATTTATGACATTACCTCCCTTTTTAAGGTTCTTCCTCCAGAAGAACTTTGTTCCCTTCTATCTCTTCCAGCTTCTTTTCAACTTTTTCAGGTATTCCCTATCAAATTTCCCATCATCCTATCCATATAATGTTTTTGCTATAAATCTTCCTGACATCTCTTTGTTTTCTTCTTCCATTCTTCTTCCCTTTTTCCCGTATTTCTTCTTGTATTCCTCTACCACTTCCTTTGCATTTTTCAGGTTGATTTCCTTTTCCCACAAGTCTTTTTCAGCCGTATACCCCTTCCATCTTACCAAATATTCCCATTTTCCGTATCTCTTCCTCTTATTCATCACTTTCTCTACCTCATATTCCTCTTCTCCTTCTATTATTACTGGAGAGGTCAGTTACTTCTTCTGTCCCCTAACTTGTTCCTTATACCTCCTGATCCTGCTCACATTTACTATGGGGTGGATTTTGACCATCCTTAGTAACTCTAATTCCACCGCATTGGTTGATACAACCCTTTTTACCTTATAGGGCCCCACAAATTGTTCTGTCAACTTTTCTGTTCTTCTGCCTTTCATCTGCCATTTTAGGTCTTTTGTGCTTAGCAGCACTAAGTCCTCTGCTTAGTATTCTTCTGCTTCTCCCCTTTTCCTATCTGCCTATTTCTTCATTTCCTCCTGTGCCTTTTTTAGTGCTGTCTGTGCCTCTTCTTGCATCTTCTTCATTCTTTCTGCAAATTCCTTTGCTCTCTCTGATTTTTCTTTCCTTCTCATCTCAAATCCCATTCTTGGGTCTCTGCCATTATTTACTCTGAAGGGCGATACTTTTGTTGAGGTATTCACCTTATTATTGTAGGTGAATTCTGCTGTTCCTAGCCATTCTGGCCACTGTTCTTGTCTGTGGTTGATGAACATTCTTAGGTACTGTTCTAGCTCCTGGTTTGTTCGTTCCATCTGCCCATCTGTTTGTGGGTGGAAGGCTGTTGACAGCTTTGTTTCAATCCCCAGTATCTGATTTAGCTCCTTCATTAGATTTTCCGCAAACTGTGCTCCTCTATCCGAGATGATGCTTTCAGGCAGTCCATGTAGTTTCCACACATGATCCCTGAACAGTCTTGCTAATCCCTCTGCCAATGTTTTCTCTGTTGCTGGGACAAAATGCACCATTTTTGTCAATCTATCGCACACTACCAGAATTGCATCATATCCCTGGGCTAATGGTAGCTTGGTAATGAAATCTGCTGTGATATGTGTCCATGGTTTTTCTGGTGCTTCGTTCAGCATGAGTTTTCCTACTAGTACAATTGTTCTATTCTTGTTCCTTTGACAGGCATCACATCCTCCCACATATCTCTTCACTTCCTTAGTTACTCCTGGCCACCAGAAATTCCTCGTAACTAGTTCCACTGTCTTCTACTATCCTCCATGTCCTCCTATCAGCATATCATGATGTAGCCAAATTATCTCAGCCCTTAGTTCTTCATCTCTTAGTACATATACCTTCTCTTCCTTTAGCATGAGTCCCTTCTCCTCTCTCCATTCCTCATCCCTTAATATTTTTACTTCTGCCTGTTTTATCTCCTCTACTGCTTTAATGACTTTGTCGTCTTTTGCCTTCGATTCCCTCACTTTCTTCAACAAGTCGACTCCCTCAATTAAGACCTCTCCCACTTCCACCTTTCTTAGCCATTCTGCTCTGACCAACATACGGTCTTCATTGTCTCTTTCTACCCCCTTCCTCCAATCCAGCCTTTTGCTCAATCCATCTGCTTTTCCCATTCTACTCTCTGGAACGTGCTTTAATGCAAAGTTGAATCTTGATAGGAATAGCACCCATCTTGCTTGTCACCTGTTCAACTTCTGATTGGTCATAAAGTATTCCAAGTTTTTATGATCTGTTCAAATTTTGAACTTGGTCCTCGCTCCTTTCAGGAAATGTCTCCATGCCTCTAAACACCTGATTACTGCCAACATCTCTTTATTGTGAATTTCATAGTTCCTTTCTGTGTCATTCAACGATTTAAAGATGAAGGCTACTGGCCTCCATCTACCCTCCTCCCCTTTGACCGACAATACTCCTCCTGTCGCATAGTCCAATGTGTCTGCCTTGATGTAGTGACAAGGCTAGTCGAGATGACTATCTTATCACACTCAACGTTATGAGAGAATAAAGAGAACTCAATGGGGTCTTTCGGTGGATTGTGCTACCTACTTATACATATTTTCTATTTGTCTATGTGTATGCTTAAGTAACTACCGAACTTTCCAGAAGATTCCATCATGTGACCTATCATGTGACTAGGTCATGTGATCTTATCTTATCTTATCTCTCTTTTCTATAATTAGAACCCCTCGTCTAGTCCATCCAAGAATAGCTTCCTTTCTTCCCATCCCTCTAACCTTACTATTTTTGGTTCAGACGGGCGATTTATGACATTACCCCCCTTTTTAAGGTTCTTCCTCCAGAAGAACTTGGCTCCTTTCCAACTTCTCCAATTCCTTTCCAGCTTCTTCAAATATTCCCAGTCAAACTTTCCATCATCCCATCCATATAGCGTTTTTGCCGTAAATCTTCCCGGCATTTCTTCTTCTTCCATTCTTCTTCCTACTTTTCCATATTCCTTCTTGTATTCTTCTACTGCTTCTTTCGCATTCTTTAGGTTTGTTTCCCTCTCCCATGAGTCTTCTTTTGCTGTATATCCCTTCCATCTTACCAGATATTCTCATTTGCCATATCTCTTCCTTTTGTTTATTATTTTCTCGACCTCATATTCTTCCTCTCCCTCTATTATTACTGGAAGGGTCGGTTGCTTCTTCTGTCCCAGAACTTGTTCCCTATATCTCCTAATTCTGCTTATGTTTACTACTGGGTGGATTTTGACCGTCTTTGGTAACTCTAATTCCACCGTATTGGTTGATATGACCCTCTTTATTTTGTAGGACTCTACAAATCTCTCTGTCAACTTCTCCGTTCTTCTTCCTTTCATCTGCCATTTCAAATCTTTCATACTTAGCAGTACTAAGTCCCCTTCCCAATATTCCTCTACTTCTTCTCTTCTTCTGTCCACCTGCTTCTTCATTTCTTCTTGTGTTTTCTTCAGCACTGCTTGTGCTTCCTCCTGTATTCCTTTCATTCTCTCTACGAACTCTTTCGCTCCTTCCAATTTCCCCTGTCTCCTCATCTCGAAGCCCATCCTCGGATCTCTTCCACTGTTTGCCCTGAAGGGTAATACTTTTGTCGAGGTATTTATTTTGTTGTTGTACGCGAACTCCGCTGTCCCTAACCATTCCGGCCATTGTTCCTGCCGATGATTGATGAACATTCTCAGGTACTGTTCTAGTTCCTGATTGGTTCGTTCCGTTTGTCCATCTGTTTGTGGATGGAAAGCCATTGACAACCTTGTGTCGATTCCTAGTATTTGGTTTAACTCCTTCATCAGATTTGCTGCAAACTGTGCTCCCCTATCTGAGATGATGCTTTCAGGCAGTCCATGTAATTTCCATACATGGTCCCTAAACAGCCTTGCGAGTCCTTCTGCCAATGTTTTTTCTGTCGTCGGTATGAAGTATGCCATTTTTGTCAAGCGATCGCATACCACCAGTATTGCGTCATATCCTTGTGCCAATGGTAGCTTGATTATGAAGTCCGCTGTTATATGGGTCCAAGGTTTTTCAGGGGCATCGTTTGGCATTAGTTTCCCAGCTGGTGCTGCTGCTCAATTCTTGTTTCTTTGGCACAAATCGCATCCTTCTATGTATCTTTTTACCTCTGTTGTTACTCCTGGCCACCAAAAGTTTCTTGTGACCAGTTCCATCATCTTCCATTGCCCCCCATGTTCTCCTACTAGTGTGTTGTGATGTAGCTGGATTATTTTGGTTCTCGATTCTTTGTCTTTTGGTACATATACTTTTCTATCCTTCAGCATAAGTCCGTCTTCCTCTCTCCATTCCTCATCTCTTAGCATTTTTACCTCTGCTCGTTTCATTTCCTCTACTGCCTTGATGACCTCATCATCTTTTGCCTTTGACTCCTTCACTTTCTTTAACAGGTCTACCCCTTCGATCAATACCTCCTCTACTCTTGTTCTCCTCAGCCATTCCACTTTTACCAGTGTTCTATCCTTGTTGTCCTTTTCTATTCCCTTCCTCCAGTCTGGCCTTCTACTAAGTCCATCTGCCTTTCCCATCTTACTCCCTGGAATGTGTTTTAATACGAAGTTGAATCTTGATAGGAATAACGCCCATCTTGCTTGTCGTTTGTTCAACTTCTGGTTTGTCATGAAGTATTCTAAGTTTTTGTGGTCCGTCCAAATTTCGAACTTGGTTCTTGCTCCCTCCAGGAAGTGTCTCCATGCCTCCAAACATCTGATTACTGCTAACATTGTTATGATTCGCTCTGACACTTATCTTTTTCTTTATTAAATCTAATTAATTAACGACTATATGCCTAAACAAACATAATAACTGCGATGTGGGAATGTCACAATCATAAAAGGGACAAGCATGGGAAGATTGAGTGATGATCTGAGCTTGATCACACATCTATCAGGCAGCCACCATGTGTGGGAGAACATGTGGACAGAAGCTGTCTGACATGGGGAATTACTTAGGACTTGACAGATGGTAGTTAATAGATACTGTGATCTCTCTTAGAATAGCCTTAGCATAGCCACTTGTAATTATATAAATAGCTAGGCAATTTATAGAGGGAACTCTGTTGAGTTCTTCTCATCTTAAACTTCATACCCTCTGAGGGGGATCCAGGATTGTCCTGCGGGTCCTGACAAACATCTCTTTATCGTGAATTTCATAGTTCCTTTCTGTGTCATTCAGTGATTTGGAGATGAAGGCCACTGGTCTCCATTTTTCGTCTTCTTCTTTCACCGACAATACTCCTCCCATTGCATAGTCTAACATATTTGCCTCGACTCTCATTTCTTTATCCAGATCTGGGGCTGCCAGTACTGGTTTGGTTGTGAAAATCCTTTTGAGTTTGGCAAATGCTTCTTCCTGCTCCCCTTCCCACTTCCATTTCTCGTCCTTTCTGACCAACTGGTGTAGTGGTTTGGCTATTTTGGCAAAGTCTTTAACAAATTGCCGATAGTAGTTTGCTAATCCCAGGAATTTTTATATATCCTTGACACACTGTGGGGTTGGCCAGTTCGTGACTCCCTCCACCTTTTCCTTTTCCATTCGGAACCCCTCTGGTCCCATTATTACTCCCAAGAATCCTATCTCTCTAACCTTCCATACGTACTTCTCCGGTTTGACATAGAGATTGTTCTCCTCTAGTTGTCTCAATACTTCCTCTACTATTTTATCATGTCCTTCTTCTGTCTCGGTTGCCACTAGTACATTGTCGATGAAGGCTGCTACGTCCCCTTTGTTGATCATGTCCCTGAAGAGGTCATTCATCATAGCCTGGAAGGTGGCTGGTGAATTTATGAGTCCGAAGTACATTACTGTGGGCTCAAATGATCCTAGGTGCATTGTGAATGCCGCCTTCCATTCATCCCCTTCCTTGATTCGAACATTGTTATAACCCCATCGTAGGTCCATTTTTGTGAACACCTTCTTGGTCCCCATATTATCTATTAGTTCCAATATCAGGGGTAAAGGGTAACTGTTCTTGATTGTCCCTTTGTTCACATATTGGTAGTCTTGTACCATTCTCCTCTTTTCATCTTTCTTAGGTACGGATAGTACTGGCGATGTCTGTGGGGATTTTGAGGGCCTGATATACCCTTTCTTTAGTTGGCTTTTCACAAACGCCTATACTTCTTCCTTCTCTGTTCTAGATAATGGGTAGATTTGTCCCTTTCTTGGTACAAAGTCTTCTCTGAGGTCAATGGCATGGTCCCAGAGTTTCCTTGTCGGCATCCTCTCTGATTCAACCTTCCTGAATACCTTCTTCCACTTGTGAAAGCGTTTGGGTACCAGTTCTTCCATCTTTCTATGATCCTCCTCAATTTCCTCTCTTTTTTTCTTTTCCTCCATGGTCCACCTTAGATCCCTTTTGTCCTCCTCTGTTTCCTGCTTTCTTCTAACTATTTTCTTTTCAGATGTTCGTCCACACAGAGGTGGGCACCTGGTCATCCTCACTTCTCCTGTTTCCCAGTTTATCTCTGGGTTGTGCGCCGCGAGCCATGGCATTCCCAGGATTACTTCAGTCTTTCCCAATTCACATACATCCATTTTTACTCGTTCTATGTGTCCCCTGTAGTACAGGTTCACTTCCACTTCATGGGTTATTGATCCTCCCTTATTGTCACTCCCATCCATGTTCCTCACTTTTATTGGCTTTTTCAATTTCTCTAGCTTAAAGCCTTGTTTTTCTGCTAGCCTTTTGCTCATGAATAGGCCCATTGCTCCACTATCTAGCAGGGCTTTTACCAATACTCCCTTGTGAGTATCCACTCTTTCTAGCCCAATGTCGAGCCAGACTTCTCTTAACGGTTTTAGTGTCCGTCTCACTTCCCTCTCAGTGTGGTGGTCAAAGTTCATTTTATTTTGTCCATTTAGTACACTGTATCTATTGTAGGAGGCCGGCCAAGGGCTTACTGGTCTCCTTGATCTTTTGACGCCTTCTGTGTCCCTCCCCTAACCTCCTTTTGATTCCTGCAGTATTGGGCCATGTGCCTGAACATTCTGCAGTTAAAACACCTCCGATCCCCTCCCCATCCCCTGTCTACGTCCATTGCATTGGGGTCCCGGGCCCCCTGTTCCCCTTTTCTCCTCCTCAAATCTTTCCCACCATTCCTCAATTGTCACTGGAGGTGATTCTGCCTCCACCAACCTCCTCCTGATGTTCCCATTTAATCCTCTCTTAAATTCTTCTATGAGAGGTTGTCCCTCATAGCTGCTTCCTTTTGATGTCTTTTTGAAAATTTGGACATACTTGTCGCATGTCCGTCCCCCTTGCTCCAACAGTCTCAACTCATCTACCTTCCTCGATTCCTCATCAAACTCCCCGAATTCTTCCCTCATTTTTGTAAACAACTCCTCTACTGTCTCCACCGCCAATACCCTCTGCCTCCTTTCTTCCAACACGTTCTCCTTCCACACCTCTGCTACTCCTCCTTGTACATAGGTCAGCACCCACAATATCTTTTCTTCCTCCCCAGTCCCCTTCATCCTCATACTGATGTACAGACGGCAAGCATTGATGAACCCTACCACCTTTTTTCTTTCCCCGTCAAACAATGGAGGCTTGGCTGCCTTCCCTTGGGTTTGCCCCTTTGATAGGAGTTGTTCGATGGCCATGGTGTGTTGGGCCAGGTACTGGAGTATCTGGTCCATAGTTAGGGTGGCCTCGCCCTGTGGTTGCTGTTGTTGTTGTTGGGGTTGTTGACCCCGGGATGATGATTGGTGGTGGGACATGTCATCGTCCCATATGCTTTCTTCTTCGGTTGAGGTTTCCTCGTACGAGGATCGGTTGTCTTCTTCTAAACTAATTTTTACGCCTACTGGGGAGCATGTCTTCTCCCAGCTAGGCTCCTACTTCCTTACCGACTACTGCCCTAGTAATAGGATTAAACTACTGCCGCAAAGATGTGAACCCCTAAACTAGACAGCTTCTTAAGGAAAGACTGTCACTCCTCTGCGTGTAGGAACTACAATGAGCTCCCAGCACAAGGTTTATAATGTGAAGAAGAACAAGTATGTTAACGGGCCCGCTCAGTTCAGAGGTCAGGTCTCAAATGCAACACCTGAGCTTGGTACTGTGTCTCTACCGTTAGTCCCTAACTGACTAACAAGTCCCCTATAAGCCTAGGGCCCGGCTGTGGTTGTGGTTGCTGGTCACAATGACCAGTGTACCGAGAACGGTGAGAGAGTAAAGAGGGTGTGCAGGGTTCGTGATGAATAGTGCAGAGAGAATAAGCTATTGAGTTCTAATGTAGTGACAAGGCTAGTCGAGATGACTATCTTATCACACTCAACGTTATGAGAGAACGAAGAGAACTCAATGGGGTCTTTCGGTGGATTGTGCTACCTACTTATACACATTTTCTATTTGTCTATGTGTATACTTAAGTAACTACCGAACTTTCCAGAAGATTCCATCATGTGACCTATCATGTGACTAGGTCATGTGATCTTATCTTATCTTATCTCTCTTTTCTATAATTAGAACCCCTCATCTAGTCCATCCAAGAATAGCTTCCTTTCTTCCCATCCCTCTAACCTTACTATTTTTGGTTTAGGCAGGCAATTTATGACACTCGACTCTTATTTCCTTATCCAGCTCTGGTGCTGCCAATACTGGTTCAGTTATGAAAATCTCTTTAAGTTGGATGAATACTTCTTCCTGTTCGCTTCCCCACTTCTACTTTTTGTCCTTTCTCACCAACTGGTGTAAGGGCTTGGCAATTTTGGCAAAGTCTTTGACAAATTGTTAGTAATAGTTTGCCAGTCCTAGGAACTTTTGTACATCCTTGACACACTGCGGTGTTAGCCAGTTTGTGACTCCTTCCACCTTTTCCTTTTCTATTCAGAACCCTTCTGGTCCCATTATTACTCCCAGGAATCCTATTTCTCTGACCTTCCACATACACTTCTCCAGTTTCACATAGAGGTCGTTTTCCTCTAGTCGTCTCAGTACCTCTTCTACTATCTTGTCCTGTCCTTCCTCTGTTTCTGTTGCCACCAATACATCATCGATAAAGGTTGCTATGTCCCCTTTGTTGACCATGTCCCTAAGGAGGTCGTTCATCATAGCTTGGAAGGTGGCTGGTGAGTTTGTGTGCCCAAAGTACATTACTGTTGGCTCAAATGATCCTAAGTGCATTGTGAACGCCGCCTTCCATTTATCTCCTTTCTTGATTCTGACGTTATTATAGCCCCATCGTAGGTCCATTTTTGTGAACACCTTCTTAGTCCCCATACTATCTATTAGTTCTGATATCAGGGGTAAGGGGTAACTGTTTTTGATTGTCCCTTTGTTCACATAGCGATAGTCTTGTACTATCCTTCTCTTTTTGTCCTTTTTAGGTATGAACAGTACTAGCAATGTTTGTAGGGATTTTGAAGGTCTAATATAGCCCTTCTTTAGTTGGCTTTCCACAAATGCCTGTACTTCCTCCTTTTTTGTTCTAGATAGAGAATAAATCTACCCTTTTCTCGGCACGAAGTCTTCTTTGAGGTTAATGGCGTGGTCCCATAGTTTTCAGGTTGGTATTTGCTCAGACTCAACTTTTCCAAACACCTTTTTCCATTTGTAAAAGCATCTGGGCACCAGCTCCTCTACTTTTCTATGATCCTCCTCAATTTCCTCCCACTTTTCTCTTTCTTCCATGGTCCACCTTAGATCTTTCTTGTCCTCCTCTGTTACCTGCTTTCTCTTCATTACTTTCTTCTCAGATGTTCGACCACACAGGGGTGGACACCTGGTCATCTTCACTTCTTCTGTTTTCTAGTTTATCTCTGGGTTATGCGCCGTGAGCCATGGTATCCCCAGAATTATTTCTGTCTTCCCCAGCTCACATATACCTATTCTTACTCATTCTATGTGTCCTCTGTAGTACAGGTTAACTTTCATCTCATGGGTTATTGACCCTCCCTTATTGTTACTCCCATCTACGTTCCTCACTTTTATTGGCTTATCCAATTTTTCTAGCTTAAAGCCTTACCTTTCTACTAGTTTTTTGCTTATGAATAGGCCCATTGCCCCACTGTCTAGCAATGCTTTTACTGACACCCCTTCATGGGTATCTACTCTTTCCAGTCTGACATTGAGCCAAACTTCTCTTAACAGTTTGAGTGTCCGTCTCACTTCCCTTTTAGTGCAGTGATCAGAGTCCATGTCATTCTGTTCATACAATACACTGTATTTATTTTGGGAGGCCAGCTGAGGGCTTACTGGTCTCCCTGATCTTTTAATGCCTCCTGCGTTCCTCCTCTGACCTCCTTTCAATTTCTACAATGTTGGGCCATGTGCCCAAACATCCTGCAGTTGAAACACCTTCAATCTCCTCCCCAGCTTCTATCTACTTCCATTGCATTGGGGTCTTGGGTCCCCTGTCCCCCTCCTTCTCTTCTCCTCAAATCTCCACCAAGTCTTCCCCTTGGTGCTCCCTGAAAACCCCCCTGGTTTCTGTTGTTCCAGAGGGGTCTAAACCCTCTGGCCGGTTGTGCCTCAGGTGGCCTGGTCACCCACACTGCTCCCTTTCCTCCCAACACTTTCTCTTCCACTCTACTCTGCCTTAGGTTTCTGTCCAACCTCACTGACCTCTCCCACCATTCATTGATTGTTACTGGAGGTGACTCTGCCTCTACCAACCTCCTTCTGATGTTCCTGTTCAATCCTCTTTTGAATTCTTCTACGAGTGGTCTTCCCTCATAGCCGCTTCCTCTCAATACTTCTTTAAAGATTTGGACATACTCATCACACATCCACCCCCCCTGTTCCAACAACCTCAGTTCGTCCACCTTCTTCAATTCTTTGTTGAATTCCTCAAACTCCTCCCTCATTTTTGTAAATAATTCCTCCACTGTTTCCACCGCTAATACTCCTTGTCTCCTTTCCTCCAATATGTTCTCCTTCCATACTTCCACCACTCCTCCCTGCACATATGTTAATACCCAGGATATTTTTTCCTCCTCGCTGCTCCCCTTCATCCTTATGCTGATGTATAGGCAGTAGGCATTGATGAATCCTACCACCTTTTCTCATTCTCTGTTGAATAATGGAGGCTTGGCTGCCTTCCCTTGTGTCTGCCCCTGCAATAAGAGTTGCTTAATCGCCATAGTGTGTTGAGCGAGGTATTAAAGGATCTGGTCCATGGTAATACCAGCTCCCTCCTGTTGTGGTTGTTGTTGTTGTTATTATTGTTGGGGGTGTTGGCCCTGGGATGATTGGTGGTGGGACATATCGTTGCCCCACGTGTCTTATTTGTCTGTTGTTGTTTCCTTGTACAAGGAACAGTTGTTTTCTTCTGAACTAATTTTTATACTTACTGGGGAGCATGTCTTCTCCCAGCTAGGTTTCTACTTCCTTACTAACTACTGCCCTAGTAATAGGGTTATACTACTGCCACAAAGATATGAACCCCTAAACTAAACAGCTTTTTAAGGAATGACTATCACTCCTCTGCATGTAGGAACTACAATGAGTTCCCAGCACAAGGTTTCTATAATGAAAGAGAACAAATATGCTACGCAGCCTGCTCAGTTCAGAGGTCAGGTCTTGAATGCAACACCTGAGCTTGGTGCTGTGTCTCTACCATTAGTCCCTAACTGACTAATAAGTCCCCTTAAGCCTAGGGTCTGGCTATGTCATAGTGGTTGCTGGTCATGATGACCAGTGTACTGAGGACAATGTGAGAGTAAAGAAAAATGGATGTGTAGGGTTCGTGATGAGCAGTACAGGTAAAGTGGTATTGAGTTCTAATGTAATAACAAGTAAGTCGTGGCAACCACCTTATCACACTTAATGTTAGAGATAAACAAAGAGAACTCGATGGAGTCTCTTTGGTGGATTGTGCTACCTACTTATACACAATTTCTATTTGTCTATGTGTATGCTTAAGTAACTACCAAATCTTCCAGAAGATTCCATCATGTAACTTGTCATGTAATCTTATCTTATCTTATCTTATCTCCCTTTCTTATAATTAGAATCCTTTATCTAGTCTGTCCGAGAATAACTCTCATTCTTCCCATCCCTCTAGCTGTACTATTTTTAGTTCAGATGGACAATTTATGACAGAATGTTGATCTTACTACTTTAAACTACATTTACTGGGGTGCAAGATCTTTATCCAGTCAAAGTTCTACTGTTCTACTAACTACTGTCTTAATTATATAATCACTCCATGAAGGAGATTTCTATTCTAATTGCCTTTTGAAAGATGTGACAATATTCTTCTTTATGTACAGCCCACAATGAGACTTTAGTACAAGGTTACTAAGATAAAAGCTAATAATCTATCTATTAACACCTGTTTACAAGATCAGGTCCCAGCAATAATATCCAGGTCTGGTACTATACTTCTACTATTAATTTCTAACTTATTGACAAGTTCTTTTAAGGCCTAACTATATCATAGAATAGTCATTAAGGTACCAAAAGCAAAGAGAAAGTAAGTATGGCAGGACTCAATGATAAGTAATACCTTAAAGTAGATATCAAGTTCTAGTGTAGTGACTAAATTGTTAATAACTTAAAAACCCTCCTTATATGAGTTAATAAAGAAAACTTGATGGAGTTCTTGTTAGATTTGACTATCTATTTATACATAACAGTAACCCTAACCCTACACTAATATCCTGTGTTCCCTTATCAGGCTCTTTTATCTTGTGTGTTCAATAAACTAAACTAAAAGAAAAGAAAATAGAAAAGAATAATAAATAATGACTTAGCTATTTTGCTGAGTCATGACAGAGGTGCACAAAAAGTCAACCAACTACAAAAATAGATTATGTAATGTGTGAGATAGAAAAAAGAACTATGTCCAAAATAGCATAACCACAACATTATTTTCTTAGACTAGCTTCACTGTTGGAGTTTTATCCTTTCTTTCAAATTGATTCTTCTAACTAATATAAATACAACTCAGTATATAAAATACTCCTTAGTATTGGATGAAACTGATATACTTACAAGGGGTTAGAAGAAAGGCTGAAAATTAGGCTATGGATTGGATGGGATGGTATACAAGCACAAAGTGGTAGCTTAACCTTATTGAGCAGTGGTGAAGTTAGTAGATATACCAGCCATAGATAAATAGTCTGGATACTCAGCAGTAACCATCAGTTGTCTACCAAAGAGGTAACACTGAGATTAGTTCTTTATTGTCTCTTCCTCTCATTCTTGTTACTTATGAAGTTATGTAGTCTATTTCACTATTAGGTATAATATAGTCATCTACTAAAGAGATGACACTAAGTCTATTTTACTATTACTTAGTCTTGTTCTTTACCTAGTAACTCTGTTCTTAAATTTTCCAATATATATATTCCCTTCTCTTGAACCCCAACCAAGCAACTCTACTGTATTACATCACAGGGGGCTTCTCACTATCTTGTTGTCACTCTATCTTCAGTAGGGCTTGACAAATCTAAGCTGAGATTGTTACAACCTTAGGGAAACTAGCTCATATGCTCTACTGCTGAGCTACCAGACCATTATACTGGTCTCCTGCCTCAAGGTAAGTACCCAACCCAGTTGGAGGTCCTATCAGGTTTTAGAGTACCTGTTACTTCATCAATATTGCTCAAATAACACCTGTAAAGCAATCTAACTTAGCCTGACAAGAACAGAACTGAGGGCAAAACTACTGGCAGTGCAAAGTCCTCTGCTTACTAAACCAGTAAAAAGATAATATAAAAACATCAACAACAAATATGAAGGAGGTAATGTCTGAGGCACATCCACAACAGTCCAATGGAATGCTTTCAGGTAGAATGTATGCAGTTGAGTGTATATAATGGAATGTAGGCGGAGCTGTTGGAGTCATAGCACGGTGCGAGAGTCCATATCAATAAGTTGGATGATTGTACATGTTAATATCTTATAGGCTTAGATAACAAATAAGTGTGCCGAACTCTGTAAAGCGGTTTGAACAGTGATTTATCAAAGTCAATGTCGACAAGGACTACGGGAGTTTACTCGAGATCAACAACCTGTTCAGTCCGAATCTTGACGTTATGTTCTGAGGGTGAATCTGCAAATTTGATTGTAGATATTTGACTAGGGATTGCATCGTCCTCGCCAAATTTTGATTGGGTCGCTGCGAATTCTAGAGACCGACAAGAAGTAGATTCGATATGCATATGTCTCACCGGGGACATTACGTAGTATCTCCGTTGATTCAGGAGGACCATCAAGCAATTGCTATATCTAGGACTCTCATCGTGAGTGTTAGTGTGAGGACGAGTACACATGATACAAACAGTTTTCCAAGAGAGTAACCTCTGCAGATGGTGTTTATACCGACCCTGCAAAGTTAGAGGAAAACTTACCCTGTCAGATATATTGTGGAGGACTACTCAAGTATCAAATAGGATCCGATAAGTAACTCGTGTGACACACTCACCGGAGGCTCGGTGGGTCTGATGAGAACCAGGATAAGGAGGACAATCATTACAACAGCTATGAGGTATGGGAACAGGAGCTCGTATGAAAAAAAAATAACGATAGGAACACACACTTGTCAGGATATTAGTTTCGAGAGCGATCATCGCAAGTTTCTTCAATATTGTGAAGACACCTCGACTTGTACGTTGAGAACGAAATTTTCTTAACTGGAAAATCCCGCAGTCAATATCGATGGATTGTTGGTTTACCCAAAGGACAATACCAGATATATCATGGACAGAGTGAGGAGAAGGTTGGTAGCAGTACTCAATCCGTACCAGAGCTGCAAAATGCCAGAACTGAAAAGAAGCCCTTTTTCACTCAAGACATAGCCACCCTCACCACGACTGCTATATGAATATTTGGCTGAAGGCGTATGACAGTTTTGATTATTGCATCCTAAATCATTGCGTTGAGGGTTCGTTGGTTATTAAAGACTGAAATTTTCACATTGATACCAATCACGAAACTATCCGCGCAACTGGCGAGGGCTAGCTGGAGGATTGTGAGTTTCAATCAGTTTTGGTATCACATGGAAATGAAATCTCTTCACCCACCAAAGCAATGACTCCAGGAAGCATTCTCCATTTACTCAAAACCCAGATACGCCAGCAGTACACAAGCTGCACTAGGAATATGATCACGCCATTCAATATAGGAGAGTCGATACTCGACAATTTGAACATGAGCAGGTTTTCATAGCTGCCAAAGTTGTATACGAACCACTCAAAACAGTCCTTCATGACCATTATGGATTGAGTGGCACCCAGGAAGAATATGAAATGGACTGAGGGCGAGAGGTTAAATTATATTTCATATTTTCAAAGGTACAAGGACTGACCAACTCCTTGCAATAGTTTACGATCCCTTTTTGCTTCATGGCTGCAATACATCACTAGGAAACTTTAGGTGCGACTTCGACGTACAGTGAGATCGACATACAGTATTGCACGACCAGAATACCTTCGAGCCACCAGTTCAAGACAATCCCGACCAGCTTCAAATCGCATGAATAATCGAGGTGGCCTTCAACTCAAACATAACTCACAGGGGGGCCCGCTCTACAAAAGGTCGATGATAAACATCAGTTGACAGAACCAAACCTTACTTTAGCGCATTGTCCCTCGAGAGGTCTTCGAGATTGCCTGGCTTGAAGACCGTCATTCTTGATTTTGGGGGAGATACGAGAGGCTCTACAAAAGCAATTTAGCTTATTACACGCTAGATATAAATATATATATCAGCGGAGCATGTCAAATGTCATGATGAGAAATGGAAGACTGACTGATGCCTAACCTGATGCCTGACCTATCTAAGCCACCTGAAACATACAGAACTTGGTTAGCTAATCTGACTTCGTAAAAAGCTCGTAAGCGGGATCCTAATCTCCGAGATGACGCCACCCGTGACAATTCAAATATTTCTCAGTTCGCCACTGAGAGACAACTTGTGGTGTTCAAAACATACAACAGCGTTCAGTAGTTCTGGGTCATTAGTTCTGCATGAGTCTCATGCCAGCTACAGATCAAGATCATACTACTATCAAACTCGTGGAAGAAAACCCACGTTAAAAAAATACTGTCAAATATAGTCATGATTTCTATATATATACAAACCTTTCACTTCAACGTTTTGGCATCAACTAACCAGTGTCTACCATTCCTGCAGGCGTCCATGGACAGCGCCAAGGGACGATCGACTATCGCCTCTTTGGGGTCAAGTAAAATCAGATTAGAATTATACTCTAACCTACTTCTAATAGAATGTATCAAAGGCTGAATAATTAAAACCAACGCATACTAATCAAAAATAATGTCTATTTGAGAATTCCAAGCAAAGGAAGCAGAGAGCACATTTTCTCTCTCTCTATCCCATTTCAGAGCGCACACGGAGAAATAAAACCGGACCCGGACTCAATCAGTGTCTCCTGGCCCTTTTCCGGTTTCCTCCAAATTCCTCATGCCTATCTCTCGACCTCCTGACACGATTCACAATCGCCCCACTAGCACCTTGAGAAGGAGCTCTGAACGTTGAGCTTGCCATCTCGCTACCCTCCCTCTGGTTTTCCGGTCGTCCGGGCCTCGACGGCCTTGGCACAAGTTGGAATGAACGGGGCATCGGAGGAGGAGGAGTCGAAATATCAGGGAATTGAATTCTCCAAGTTTGCAAGACAGAGGGACGGATTAAATTGGGCTGCATTCCAACTCCTCCGACGATGTACTCGATAAGAGTTGGTCGAGTGTATATTTGTGGGCCAACGAAGACGATCCTACCTCTGTACCTAGAGACACACAGGACCTGGTGGTGTGCGGAGCAGTAGGATTCAAAGATGATGCGTATAAAGGCCATGATATGGCAGACGAGAGAAAACCTGGAATTGTACCTTCGAGATGTAAAAGGAAAAAATGGTGAATCCATTGGAGGTATTCGGGATGGAGGTGGTGGCGGTAGTAGTGGTAGCGGTGCAGACGTTGGACCAAAATTATACCCTACTGGTGGCATCGGGGCCTGGAAATTATGCTCTGGGTGAAACAAGCTATATCCCGGCGGCTGCACTCTGTGCACTGGTGGCAGAGCACTGTATGCCGGTGGCTGCACTATAATCACCCGTGGTTGCATCAAGCTGAAAGTAATCCTATCACTAGAACACCAAAAATTGATTAAAAGATTAAAAGAGGAAGGAGAGGAAGAAAACACTTACAAATTGGTTCTTTGATCTGGTCGCGACTCCAACAAGTTCAATAACTCTTCATCACCTCCTGGCAAGCCTTCGTCCTCGTCCTGCTCATGGTCACTAGCCATGTAGGGTTCGAGGCAACGCCTCACCCATTGCTCATATCCCGGTACCCTTAACATGTGGCGAAGCTTCGCCCTCACCTCCTCATTCATGAACACGGTAACCCAAGCTTGAGTGCCCAACTCAGCTCTGATGACGTTGGACATAGACTGAGGAAGAGAAATTGTAGAGGGAAATGAGTAAGGAAAAGTAGGAGGAGGAACCATCGTAAAAAAAAGAGGTGATAAGAAAACGAGGTGATAGTAGTGTGAGGAGACGATAGACTGAAGACTGAGTAAAAGTACCAAAGAGTACAAAGGCAGAAAAGATGAGCAACAGTGACCCCTTGTGTATTGGCTTTTATCTCTCCCGCTCAGCTTATTAAAAATAAATTGAAGCTCAGATGTGGTCAATAACCAGCACCATTTCTAGTCACCATCAAGTTTGATTGACATCAGCGATTGGAAGTGGTCCAGTGGCCAGCTATTGTCGACACGGCACCACACGGGTGGACGAGAAGAAGCATGGAATGATGGCACTTTTGGGCCACATCAAATCATCGAGTTCGATCTGCTAAGAATGAATCACACATTGACCCTACCCCGGAATAAACTAGACCCTCAAAGACTTGTATCACCTTGATGTTGAGCGTGGATTTTTGCTCTGGTCGATGATTGGCTCTGCTAATAATAGAATATAAAATTGATATTCGATTTATCATCCTGGGAGAAGCCGAAGCGGAGACTCAAAAAACCAAGGAGCAGGAACAAGAGCAGGAACAAGAGCAGAACAAAAAGAAAAGGAGAAAAGCAAGTTGATAATAAATAGTGCTCAGAGCACGTATTTTTTTCCGGAAAACGCGGCGAGGCAGGGGTAAAAGTAAATGTGGAGGGGGGGGCGTTTTTCTAAGAGAACTTCCAACGATTTCCACAGTGTGTACACGTCACAAATGTCTGTCATGACAGAGACTGTCAGCGAAGTCCCCTTAAGCCCTAGATTGATTACTCACTGTCATAGGTTCGTCTGCGCTCCTAGTTTGTGCCTGTCTGTACCTACACTTTCTCTGTTTGCATCTTGAACATTGAAAGGCATCTGTCTCAGCTTGTTGTTCCGCAGCTGATAGAGATTTAAAGAGGTTTTCTTCTTTGATCTTGTTATCTGCCGCTTTTCGTTCTTCCGATGCCATATCCTGTCGATCCGCGTAAGCATCGACGAGGGTGAGAGAGAGGTTACTTACTTGGCTCGACATACTCGTAAACTTCTCCACTGCCAAATCGCCACTCACGACCGTTTCTCTCAATTCTGGATTATTCTTATCCTTGAGATTGACGAATAAAGTTCGTATTTTTTGTTTATACTGTGTGCTTGTGTATCCACTGTTATCATTGTATACACATTTTTCGACAGAGCGTGCACGAGAAAGTACGAGTTCCACGGCTTTGAAAGGTGCATTAGGAGGGTTGTGTGTGTTAGTGGAGGAGAAAAACGCACGAGCAGAAGAATCACTGGAAAGCGCATCATATAACAACTCAATACACTTATCCCTGGTTGCATCGCCCGTACCACCCTTAATCCCGTCTGATTTTGCCGTGCGCTGTGCGGAGTGTGCTGATCCTTGCCTTGGACCTGTTGACAAGCTTGGTAGCGTAGGTGTTACTGGTGTACTCGATTTACGATCTATAGGACGATAAGAGTCAGCGGATGCATGAGTCAGGCTACACACCGAGTTTTCCATTCTGTTTGGTGACAGTAGGAGAACTCTTTCCAGCAGCCTGTTTTTCCTTCTCAACAGACGATTTCCACTTTTTGACGATTTCCTTGGCGAGATTTGAAACATCGACTGACGGGTGCGAGCGTTGTTTCCCCACGGCCAAACCAGCCTTTGTTTCCTAGACCTACATCAGCTACCAGATACACAGAAGTTGGGAAGCACGCACACGGAGTATAGACTCAGTTACATTCTGGAGGTTCTTGAGTATGGCCAAGACCTCGAGAATTTCCTGTCACGGAAACCAGGTGAAAAAAATAAACTTGACGGGTTTGACATAGAGGGGCATTAAAAATGCTCACCGCCGGCGTGGGTGCATTTTGGAGCTGTTTAACGAGTTTTCTCAGCTCAGCAGGATCTGTGGACATTGAATTACTACTGGGATTTCTCAAACTTTCTCTAACAAGATCTTGTGGTCAGGTCAAGGACGACGACGCACGAGGACAGGCCTGTTGCACACGCCAACATGTGCAAACAAGCATTTGGTTCTTCCCTCCATGGCGGCCACTTTGCCTGCGCTCGAGCCACTGCACAGACAGAGTGCAAAGCGCACATGGCGTGTATTTGCTGCAGATGTCGATGCCGGGCTCGACATCGACGACACCAGGTATGTCTCCCTCAGCGCTGCCACACACTGACAGTAATCACACCTCAGCAGTGCACGTATCAAGCTGCGGGACGAATACTGGTCTTCGCGCCAGCTGCCCCCTTCACTACTTGCTCAGCAGCAACAGCAGGGTCCAGTCGCACCCGTGCGCAAGCTCATCGAGCACGACACATCCGCAGTTCAGCAGGCCTCCACAAGTCTTTCTACACACCTCTCCCAGGCCCTTACACGTCACAAAACCACCCGCACACTCAAACCCACCTACCACCCTCAATGGAAGCTCATGCGTGTCATATCAGGCCATCTCGGCTGGGTGCGCAGTGTCGCTGTCGAACCCGGGAATACCTGGTTTGCTACTGGGGCTGGAGACAGAGTGGTCAAGATCTGGGACTTGGCCAGTGGCGAACTTAAGCTCAGCTTGACAGGACACATCAGCACTGTAAGGGGGCTTGCAGTGTCGAACAGACATCCGTATCTATTCTCGTGTGCCGAGGACAAGGTACCTCCTTCCCCTTACCCTGAATTTCTACTCGCTCATATAACTCACAGATGGTCAAATGTTGGGACCTGGAAGCTAATAAAGTTATTCGGCACTATCACGGCCACCTCTCTGGAGTCTACGCACTTGCCCTCCATCCAACTCTTGACATTCTGGTCACCTCCGGTCGAGATGCCTCTGCCCGTGTGTGGGACATGCGCACCAAAGCACAAATACATGTATTGGCAGGCCACACAGCCACTGTAGCTGATGTCAAATGTCAAGAGTCAGATCCCCAAGTCATCACCGGAAGCATGGACTCAACTATCCGCCTTTGGGATCTCGCAGCAGGCAAAACTTCAACCACACTCACTCACCACAAAAAATCTGTTCGAGCTTTGACAATCCATCCCACTGAGTACTCTTTTGCTTCTGGCTCTGCAGGCGGCAACAACATCAAAAAATGGAAATGCCCAGAAGGGACCTTTGTATTCAATTTTAGTGGTCATAACGCTATTGTCAATACCATGAGTGTTAACTCTGAAGGCGTCATGTTTTCTGGAGGTATGTTTCATCTCATGTTCATGACTGTCGCTTCAATGTACATGCACTCAGGCGACAATGGTTCGATCACCCTTTGGGATTGGAATTCGGGTCAACCTTTTCAGACGATGGAAGATATACCCCAACCGGGTTCACTTGAAGCTGAAGCGGGCGTCTTTTGTTCTACGTTTGATCAGACTGGGACGAGACTAATTACAGGATGCGCAGATAAGACTATCAAGGTGAAGCATTTTTTGCATATTTGGAGGGCAGGGTATACTAACACATCTCGTCCTTTGGAAAAAGATTTATGCTGAGCAGTCCGCCTGAGAGTTTGGGAGTCTAAGATCCTGGAGTTGGGAGGTTCGATCGCAGCGTGGGTGGTTGATGCAAGATGGGTTCGTGTACCTGGACACCCTTAAAATCGTTATTCCACCGCTCATGTGTCAAGGTTCGTGTTCATTGGGCACTAGATTTTATTTCGATTGAAGTGTTCCAAGAAGAGTCTAAACAAGTGGGGGTGGAAAAATGCATTGAAAAGAAATAATTTCACGTGGCTGAGCTAATGATTCATTTTTTGAGTAATCATGATCGTAAAGTGCCCACTCCTCAAGGAATCAAGGATTCCTTGTCAACTCAAAACATCAATTTTTATTCATAAATTCTGTCATCAATAATGCAGTTCTATGCCTCAAACATTTTGTCGCCCTCCTTGCCAGATGTCTTATAGTTAGGTTTGAGCGTATGGAAATCATCCGTGGGTTTCACCTGACACATTGCTAGCGAGAAAAAGAATAGCCAGACTCCGATCTCTTCCCGTAATCGCCCTTGATCGTGACTGGGTGGAAATCTTTTTCCCGCATGGTGAAGCCCGATCTCTGATCTGTCAACTTTGATGGGTGGGAGCGGTGCCATGCGTTGTCTGTCAATATAATTAGGTCCATTCCACAGTATTTAGATAGATCACCGAGTCAGGGACTTAATCCTTGGTCTTACCTACATCATCGATCTGAGACATTCTCAGATCGTTTTAGATACCTACCTTATTTGTTTTATCCCTCAGCCGTCTACCACGTCGGGTGACGTCTGAACACTGTATTTCTTATACACACAGTAAGGTTGTCTAGTGAAAGTGTTCGATTATGGTCTAACCTCCCAAGTATTGCAGTAAACCACATCAACGAGATCACTCCACATTTCTCCGTCCATTCCTATCTTCTACATTCCACTTAGCATGTTTCCATTCCATTCTTACCCAAAAAGGCCAGTCTCTGAACACGCATATATATAGTTGTTTTCGTCAACTTTCACCTCAGTTGTTCACTCAACGGTAACGTCTGAGGTAATAATATTTCATCTATTATATTAATAGTTACTCATTTGTACCATAGTTTCTTACCGTTCTTCAGAAAGAAGGACCTTCATCGATGAAAGAGAGATAGCTGAGATGACAGCGGCTTTGTCACGATTGAATTGTCCAGGAATCCCATATAATTGGCGCTTCACTGAGCCCTGCATCATAGATAAGCGTCCCAACGCTTATGATGAGAGTAAGAGGCGTGTTACTATGAAACCAGGATAAGTATTTCAAATACCCGAATGAGGGATGATTGCTGATCCCTAATGTCCAACAATGTCTATAAATATATACAAAAAGGCTATTCAAGCCTACTTGGAAACATATACATCCACAGTGTGTGTGTCATGCATTTGAAAATTGACTTTCAACAGTACGATCTTCTGGCGGAGAGTATTGTGTATCTAATCTCGGATTGATCATGGCTGAAAGGCTGCTGGAACTCGTGTGATGAAATTGAGGCAGCAAATTGGATTCCAATCTCGAAATGGATCCATAACTGAAACCTTCAGATAGTTGAGGAACTACCTCCTCCGCAGTTATGGATGGACTTGAACCTTTGTTCATCGTCACAGATGCCACATTGACATCGACCATGGATTGATTCAACCTGTTCTCTTGTAAGGTGACTGATGACTTGTCAAAGTTGACATCAGCGTCTGGGAGGTCGAGTGACAGATACGGCGGTGCAATAGGGAGATAGATACGCGTCTCTCTGGCACTATCGTCCGCTTCCGGATGCCAACTCTCTTGCGCGTGGGAGTCAACAGAGCCAAGGTAGCTGCCCCATTGACATGAACTTTGTGAATGATGTGAGTCCTGGGAAACCGTCTGCTCCCAAGTATTCCAAGAACACTGAGCTATTGTAGCAGTAGTAGTGTCCACAGGTGTTTTGCTCGGTCCATGAGTGGTCACTGGAAGATATGTGGAAGGACCGAACGTGTTGCAAGAGGCTACCAATGGGTCGATCATATGGGCCGTTGCGCTATGGCCAACGTTGAGCGGTGATGACAGGCTCGATGAAGGCTGAGCATCAGGAAGGACACAATTAGAAGAGAATGTCTTCCCCCTTCGAACAGGTTGAGGACCCATCGAATTACGCTGCATCAGGCGAATTTTCCTCCCCTCCTTGGCCCTCGTCTGAGCCTTCCCACCTGAGTTTGAGAGTGGATAATTATGATTGATGTATTCTTCTACATCTAGCGGTATGAGCGGCTGGGTAGGCACTCGATAGGAGCCTGTGTCTGGTCGTTCGTCCGTGAAGAAAGGTGTACGAGGTGGATAGTTTGCGGAACCATATAGTTTCTTCTTTGTCAAACCATGAAGTTGTTGTAAACGACTGACGATATTGAGTGAGGCTGATGTCTCGGTGGACGACGCCTTGGGGGAGGCTGTTGAAGGGGAACGAGGTCCGACAACTGGGACTTCAGCCGTGTATTCGGAAGAAGTACAGGAAACCACAGTTCCCGCACCACGACGTATTGGATGAGAACTCGAAGTATTGAACCGGTCAGCCTGCGAGTCCAAAGTTAATGGGACAGAATTTTCCACAAGAATATTCATGAGGGGACGGCCTTTTGCCTTGTTTACGTACATCGTTCGTCGTCGGACATTCTGGTCGCGCAAAGAACCCCATACACAAGCGCAGATCACCGACGATTGGTGAGGTAAATTGAGGCGGGATCTGGTAGTCGCGGCTTACCTTCTCTCACTAGTACATTCTTGCCTTCACTTGAAACACATGATTGAGCCATGGATAAACGAATAGTCATTGCGCCCGCTGAGGAAACAGCGCCTGATCCAGGAACAGGCGTCGACGGTCTTCTTTCTTCAAGGTTTTGCATTTTCATCTGACAGCCACACGGACCAATATGAGTGGTGCCCGCGCAGGGGCATAGTGTTCCGCAAGGGGGAATGACTATTTAGTGATCCTTACCGCAGTGTTAAAAAGCAGGATGAGTCCAGTCATGTCTTGATTTGGACGATAGACCAGATGGCATTGTATACCGGTCTGCCAAATAGCGGTTGCGTTAGGCCCGGATGACAGCGGCGGATGCAATGGAATCATGCTTAGTGTATGTATTACCTCCTTCAGTAAGTGTGCCTGTTTGTCCCACCAGGCCCATCCACTCTGCGGGGTCCGTGTGCTCACGCCTGATGGCACTGAATTTGCAGCCACAATGATAAGTTGAAGTGTTGAATGGCAGTCCCTGGTGCGAGCTGAGGACAGTATCTACAGAGAGCTTTAGGCAGTTTACTTCGATGTAGGGTCAGTGTCGCCTACATCGATGCTCCGCCCAATTATGGAACTCGTGATGATGTTGTCCGAAGCGGAAGAAAATTTGACACTTCCCAAAGCATCACTGAAATCGCTATAGTGTCGCGGGAGTAGTTCAGAATAGGGCGCGGAATCTACGGGTACACTTTCCAGAACAATTGTCGTCATCTTCAGAATATAGTTACACAGGTGCATCACATTTCCCTGTTGCTCGTCAACATACCGAAGCTGAAGGTCCCTCATTTGACGCCTTCAGCAGCACCTCCAGTGGTACAAGGTACTCATACCGAACTTGGTTCCACATTTTTTCCATAGTCGGGGAATTTTCAATCAAAACCATTATCACCACACTGTGGGAGACCATTAGAGTTTTCCATTGTTGCTTCGTAGTAGATACAGGCATCAGCCTTGATGATCTATGCAAGTAGTTGAATAATGTTTTGTGAGTATAGGAACGAGATATTCTAGTCGAGGACTAGGCCCACTCGATGATAGTGACTTAATGCCCTAACGTACAAGAAGAGAGGATGTTAGTCAAAGAGACTAATGGTGTTAGAGAAGACTAGAAGCAAACGTCAAGAGTAAGACAGGTAAGAGTGTGACCGAAATTGAGGATCACTGCAAGACTTCGTCGGACTTTCTAACAGACAACCTGTGTTGGGCCATTTGACGCCATCAGCGGCATGTGTCAAGATCATGTAGAACCGTACCTCATGAATCCAGCAGCACAGAATTCGTCTTGTGTTGCACGTTCACAGCTTACTTGAAACATTTCCATGTCAAAATCTCCAACAGAGCTCAGAGAGATGTTGGCGCGTTTGGCATGTTTCGAGGGATGGACTGTGAAGTATTCTTATGTATTCACGGTTCATTTATTAAGCATGAGGTCCGCGGAACCCTTTCATTCCGCTGTTCCTTAGCTAGACTATTATAGGAGCATGCTGATACCACATGTGAGACTGGGTTTTCGTGCGTGACGACACACTGAGCTATGGTAGTCGACCTTGAAGTATATCAATAACTCTGAGAGAAAATAGGCTCAAAGATCACATCATAGATTTCCATGAGACTGTCCACCATGGACTATACAGTTCGACATTTGATAGATGGAAAACTCCGTTAATGCTGCCTTCGGCTTTATCCGACGATTTGCACCGATAGTGGAGCAGATATTTATATCTACTATATCATATTCATAGACTTGCCATCCATTCTTTCCTGAATCTGAGTATACAAGTTACAACTAACTGATGAGATGAGGAGAAATCGACATAGACTACTCAATAGGAATAGGTGTCCGTGGGACAAGCTGCAGACACTAGCTCTTGTCTCTCAGTAGCTAAAAGTGTAATCAACTAGAGTATCTGTTCCTACAGCTCACTTCTATTTCTCTTCTTGAGATTACCTCACTCCGCATGAGACGGTAATGTCTCTTTCTTTGCAGTATTGCTCGATACCTCGTACTAATCTGAAGTGATAGCCACCCTATCATTGGATTAGACTCGTTAACAGTTCTTCTTTCTCAAGCCCCCATCTCAAGCCTTTCTCGGAACTGCCAAGAGTTGGGCCCATTATCAACCGGATCTCTGGGACTAAGTCTGTATGGACAGCTCATATCTGATCATCAAGGATGATAGTGGAGACTGAGCAGCAAAATTTGAATCCAAATGGAAAACCAGTACCATACAATTCAATGTGAGCGACGGCCCATTGATTTTCAAGCGACTCTTGCCATGATTGCATCAACCTGTTCCTTCCCACCTTCCTCCCAATCATCCCAGCAATGCCCGAGCATGGCCGTGTGTCTCCCAACCCAGTCTTTCCCTTTCGGATCCCCTTCCCTCACTACCGTGCCTGTACCGTATGCCTTTTTATGCGGTGGCAGGACTCTATCCCACCTCAGAATCCCTTCAAACTTAAACCCCATCCTCTCCGCTAGCCTTCGTGAAGGTTTATTCAACTCATTCGCCTGCCAAAACACCCTCCTCAATCCCAAGCCCCCTTTCTCTGGAAGATCGAGGGCATAATGCATCATAAGTCCGACAGCGTTCGACGTCACATGAGTACGTTGGAACGGCGGAAGAGTACAAATATACCCAATTTCTGTGGAAAGGTTGAATGCAGAAGAGTTGATGTAGGCCAAATGTCCGGCTACAGCGCCGTCTTCTCCCTCCAGACCGACAGTTGCAGATGCGGGTTTAGTCTTGTCTATGAGAAGAAAAAGCATCCACCCCGGTTCTTTTTGTACGAGGGGATAATAGAACGTAGAAAGAAATTCCTCTGTTGTGTCATATGGACCGACTGCGCCAAGGTACTTGAAAACCTCTGGATAAGGTCTTGCAGCCTTGACAAATGCTTCCATGTGCTTCGTGGTTGGCTTTCCTGCTAGTCAGTCGGATTTTCAGAGTGCCAAAGGTGTCCAAGATCTACCTCAAATGGTATCAACTTCACTCGATCATTTTCGAGCTTTGAAGGAACAGGAAAGCAAAAATTGAAATCGTAGCTCTCGGAGGCAGGTTGGGCAACCATGACGAGGGAATGGATGGAATACAAGGTCCTTTTGACCTGAATAAAACCCTGATCTTTGTTCATCAACTTCCATCGACCCGACGGAGCTCCGCATCCACCTAGATCACTGATTCTACGGATAAGATTATGTTATTTACAGGTCGAAGAGAGGTCCCAGGACACACAGTATGTCCTCATAGTGGAGGGCTCAGTGGGAAAACCTCATGTGGAGAGAGAAAAGAACCTTGTTCTCGACCATACAAACCGGCCAATGATGGGTTACATTTCAGATGCCAAGTACTTTCGACTACCCGAGTCAATTTGCTCCGGATTTCCTTGTTTCTTATATACAAATATTGTGTTTTTATTCTGCTCAGTCTTGAATTCACATTATGGAGAATTTTGCGCTACTAAAAAGGACCGTGGCCATTGTTTAGAAAGATGTGCTCTGGAGCGATCAGAAGTTGCCAGCTTTTCCAGATATATAAATCCACTACCTCTTTCCACTTTCACTTGTTTATCTTCAAGTCGATGTTTCTACCTCTGAATCAACCTAAACAAATAGCCCTTGCTTCCAGTACGCAAATCGAGCCTTCGTCAAGCTTGGTTTTCCATTCCCAGTATTGTACATGGAGAACGCGGCGCCTTTGAAGAAGAAGCCACTGCAGGATTATCATCTCTGTTGAGCGATACGGTTTCAATCAGTTTAGAAGTTGTTCACCCACCCAGCTGGTGGAACAGATATCACAGATCCGTCAAACCTTGCTGCTTCTTTCCACTGTCCAGTCGAGCCCTCTGAGTAGGAGAAGGCATACTCCATTGGCGTCGCTTCAACTCGTAACTTCACAGGGTCAGTATCATTCGATAACTGTATGTACTCTATCTGCAATATGTCATTGTGTGGTCAGAATTTGCGCTTGAGGTGATCAAAACACTGACGTTCGTGACAGTTGCATTTTCCGTTGTCAAAGCCCACGGTCCAACTTGTTGATTGAGTGTCACAGTCCTCACCACAACAAACCTTCCGCTCTTCCCATCAGGTGGTCCACTCACACCAATCTCGTTGTGCAACATATCACCATACAGAATCCCAATTCCAGCTTCTTCTGAGCTCGTTTTGGGCGATGGGAAATCAAGTTGCGTTTCAAAAGTTTCGTTATGTGAGGTCTGCTTTCGGAGGAACATAGCAGGTACATCTCGATCGCCAGGAGCATAGGCGTTTGGTTGTAATTCAAGAGCTCCACAAATGAGGCTGTGGAAGGGCGCGTAGGGTGTTCGGAGAGTATAGAAGGAGTAGTCAAGAGAATCGGAGGTGAAGTCATTGATATAAATGTTATCAGGATTTTTTGATGCGGAAGAGGGTGAGGATATGTCAGTGTCGTCATCGTGAAGATATACATCTTCAGACAGCGGTTTCCCCTTGTTAAACACAGGCCAACCATCGACCCAATCTACTGGGAACAAGAAAGTCTCCCTCCCGAGTTGTTCTCTGCTCAACCTCAACTGATCGTCAAGCCTACCTTGTGGCCTGACACCTAGCGCAACACCCCACCATTTCCCATCAGCAGCTTGCACGATATCTGCATGTCCAGTATTTTGGACACTCAAGTTTGCGTTTGCTCCATTGAACAAGATAGGATTGTTCGGGTTATTCTCCCAAGGACCAGAAGGGCCAACAGAGCTTCGTTGAATAGTAGCACGATGTAGGATGCCTGTTCCACCTTCAGCTATGAGAAGGTAGTATGTCGAGTCGATATAATAGATGTGAGGTCCCTCGGGCCGCGCAGCAGAGTTATGTTGAAGGGTACCATTGAAGATGATCTGTGCGGGAGTGAGGGACGTTCCTGTCCCGAGGTCGATTTTGGATTGGTAGATACCTGTTGTAAATGCTAAGACTTGAACGGAACTAGGAAGAGCTAGGGACGAACTATAAATTTTGTCGTGGTTGTTGTTGATACCTGACCAAGTAAGGTAAGTCTATCAAGAAAAATCAGAATAGACCAGGGAGTCGGAACAGAAATTGGAAAGGTTTTTACATCGCCATTGGTGTCCCAGAATATGTCACTGTCGTAACCAAGACTATCTAGACGAGGTAGTTTAATAGAAGGGCGCGAGAATTCAGTTCAAATGCTTGCCGAAGTATATGGGGTCACTCCATTCATTCGAAAAGATGTTGTTAGTCTTGATGTAGAAAGATCGAGGAAACAACCTGAGTTCAGCTGCAAGATAGTGAATTTCATGGATCACTCGACCTTAGCTCGAATGGGATGAACGTGGGATGAACTTACACGTATAAACAAAGCGAGTCGTCGATACCAGATAGAATGTCCCGCTATGATATCTCAGCGACGGTGCCCATACGCCTATATGAACATTCGACCTGATTTTAGTCAAATTGTCGGAGGGAAACGCACCAGCATCTGAGGGTGTGCCAAATAGTGGAAGCTGGGACTGCCTATTCAATCCATGTCCAATCAGCGTCCAGTTCAACAAATTCTTGCTATGATAGATCGGGTGGCCGGGGAAATATTCAAATGTTGACGTTGCAATAAAGTAGTCGGACCCAACGCGTAGAATACTAGGGTCTGGGTTCCATCCAGGTAAAATAGGGTTCTTGGGAGTTGCGGAAGCCAGCAGAGCAAAAAGGAATGTAACTAAGAAATTCATGCAGTCCCTGGAGAGTACTTGTCCGAATATCGTTTATATACATTTTTCGACACGAGGAGGTTTGGAAGTCAGTTGGCGACTTATCGGGCCGCTGTCCGGGTTAGAGCGTCCGCCTCAGGAACAGTAATTTTTGCTTCCTACTTTGTCATGACCGTTGATTCGACCACTTTTGAAGATGTTTATTGCTCCTCGCTTTGTATCTCATATGCATATTGGACATATGACAAGATACCTTCTCTTAATGAATACACTGCTTCATTGAGTCAGCTCAAGTGGATCATCAATTATGTTGATCACATTTCGAAGCAATGCACCAAATCAAAATGCGTGTAGTCCATTGTGCTCCAGGCTATAGAAGGACTGCAGGAAAGGACATGCCGGAGTACTGGTGATCTTCTTTCTGACTGCTGATAACTGCACAGACCTTACATCGTTTTCCACCTGTTGTTTTGAGTA
>Ga0154005_100159_pt1 | contig 35475 bp, 32 predicted proteins | sample TSFL089MetaG_FD_104698 | JGI IMG/M metagenome (GOLD analysis project Ga0154005, IMG submission 104698) | Attine ant fungus gardens microbial communities from Florida, USA - TSFL089 MetaG | ecosystem: Host-associated > Fungi > Mycelium > Unclassified | place: USA: Florida, Lake Talquin State...
CTTCTTTATTGGGCGGCGAACAATACTCACATGTGGACATGTACAGGTCTTATGGTTGGGCGCATTTTGCTGCTCTGGATCAATAGAAAAGTAAGCTGTTGTGATCACCAGGTCTTTCTAATTCCCTTGAGCTTGATTTCATAGGTCGGCGAACGTCGGGTCCTGTTCATTTACAGCCTTCTCGCCATTGGGTAAATTTAGTTTTAACTAGCATTGTCTTGACTGATGTCCTTGCAGACTTGAACTCATAGTCTGGCTCGTTCCATCTCTCATAGGAGGAGCTGTTGCAGTCTCCATTGTCGGAGTGGTTCTTGGGCCTATGTATCCTATCGCGATGAATCAAGCCGGACGTGTTCTCCCTCAATGGCTTTTAACAGGCTCTATTGGCTGGATTGCTGGCTTTGGTCAGGCAGGAAGTGCTGCCATTCCATTCATTACAGGCGTCATTTCATCCAAACATGGAATCTCGAGTTTAGAACCTCTGTGAGTGGACTATGAACTCACCTGATACATACTCACCATCTATCTATAGCTTGATTGCAATGATGGCATGCATGATGGTTCTTTGGTTCTTGGTACCAACGAAACGAGGCGACTGAGCTCAGAAAGCGACTTTGTGGCTTATACAGCGTTTAGATATATTAAAAAAATACACTGGTGTACAAAGATAACATGAGAACCTTGGTAATCCCTTTTTGAGCAGAGCCAATCATTGTCAGGGTCCAATGAGTTGGAGTGCAGGCGAACAGATGTAATGTCTATTCCTGAATTCAAGCTCATCTGTTTGAAAATGGTCAAATTAGTTAAACATTGGATTTCAAACTCTGGGAAATATACTGAGTGCGCAGTGAGTTGATCGAAGACAGTGGAACACTTCGACGTTGAGGATGTTACTTATAATAACAAGGTAATACCACGGGGCTAACGTTCGGAGCTGTTTTCAGTTGCTTAACAAGTCCCTACATACGAATGATCCTGGTAGTGTTGCCAGGAGATTATGATAGATGTCTGTCAGTTATACATCCTCAGGATAGCATGCGTTTAGCAATCCAGATCGACCTGACAGCCATATCTGATCACCTGTTTATCGGTGACCTATTAACTGTCTATCTCTCAGTTACTAGCAATGTCGAGGTAACGTCGTTCTAGTTCAGAATAACCCGCGAAGTGGGTGACAATAGTTTTATTCCACAGGACAAAGATTCTTGTGGCTGTGGTCCACGCTTCGCAGCGACTTTGTTGGGCTTATCAAAGGGGCCGGTCTCAGGAATACAGGAGGATAGGAAGCAGAATTGGGGACGTGTGGTCTGCGATCGGCTCTGTCAGATTGTCGAACAGATCAAGGGTCCTTGCAGAATCCTAGAAGGCGAGATTGTTGTCCAAGTCGAGGAATCGAAAGGGGTGTTGGAATTCGGCCGTCAAGCTCCTCTGGTTTCAGGACGTTCCAAGTGTGCTCTAGCATTTCCCTAGAGGCGAGCTGCTTGCATCTTTTCTCCAGAAACACAGGTCATGGATAACAATCATTTGATGAGGACTCGAGAGATTCAATATGGCAGTTAAAATCTTTTTATTTCCGCCAAGAGAACGACAGTCCAAAAAAGATTCATAGGATTAGTATTCAGACCAAGCTAACAAGACAAACAATAATACTTTCTAAGTCCAAACAAAATTGTTCTAGAGTCCGGTATTTTAACGGTGTCAAAAGAAAGCAAGATGTTCATGCAACTATCGAAGTCAAGACAGGAAACAAAGATATCAATGAGAGAAATGGAATGAGGTATCACCGTAGGCAACAGTGTCAGCACCGTTAAGGAGCCTGGCAGGTGGGAATTGTGATACCCTCCTTCAACGTTCGGCTATGTAATTAAAATATGATTATGGTATAGGTTCATTGAGGAATAGGACCTACTTCTGGTTGAAAAGACCCCACCAACCCTCAACGCCACCGAATTGCTGATCTTTCCAATCCTCGTCAGCAAATTCAAAAAAGAAATATTGTGTGCCTGCAGAGTTAGCCTGACAAACAAAGGTATCGATGAAGGTCTGTAGGTTGGCGACTGATGCGACTGATGGGCCGTTATTGGCGTTCCCCGTGTCAGATGATTTCTAGAAGAGAAGATGAAGGAAAGAAAATGAAGATGCAGCTTCAAAAGCAAGTCATCACACATACTGTTGGCCAGCCTATTGAATTTGTTGAGCGATCGACTCATCGAAAAAAGCAAGAAAACTTATACATACCAGTTTCAGCGATAGACATAGAAGGCTTGTTGGGTAGGGAATTGGCCATATCAACATTGTTTTGTTGGAAAAATGTCGTTGTCCAAGATGCTGCACTATCTATGGAGACATTGGCGAACCATGGGTGGACATTCGCCATCTGAAGCCCTCAATATACCCATACCAAGTTCAGGAGAGAATAATCTTACCCCATACTCAACAGCTTGAAGCACTTCATTATTGAAGAAACTGCCAGCATCTGCATTACCGACGGGAATATGGCGGCTCAGAGTCATGGAATTGAGCATAGAAACCGTATCCGTAATATTGGGGATAAGAAGCTGGGCGCCTTGGTTGCCAATGGCAGAATTCGGATCTGAGACACCGTCAGCAGTGAGATAGCTAGAAAATCATCAATTCTGGCTCTAGTGCGTGGGATAGGCGCACTTGAGCATGAACTCGTTACCAACAGTGATGCCACCGATGTGATCTGCTCCATATACTTGGATAGCTTGCTGAATTACGCCTTTCTGGCGGTTGTAAGAAGCACCACCATCGGTAGGAACCACATAATTTCCAAGGTACACCGTGACGTCCACTTTTGTTTGTCTGATAGCCTCCAGCTATCATAAGATCGTCAGGACTCTACTCTGGGAAAAGAGCAGTACAAGGAAGCTAACCACTAAAGCACTTTGATTACAGTCTGCGCCATAAATTCGAACTCGCTAGATTGTCAGTGTCAACTAAATTCGAGGGTATCTTGGAAATGGGGCTACCTTTGTCAATTGAGAAAGAAGCTGCAGGGTAACGGACTATTAGCATAAGACTTGGATAGGTCTCAGATCAATACTAACTTGGATATCCTGGATGACAGCAGCTGAAACGGATCCATAAGAGCTTTGACAAGCGCGACAACAAAAGAGGTGACATGCCCAGGTCGTTTCCACAATTCGGTAGTTGTGACCCCACTGGAGTATAAGCAATCCCGTAGAAGGCCTGGTGCAGATTAGGGCTTTTAACAAAAGTGCTAGGATCATTGGGATCTGTCTGGCTGACTGCGCCAGGGTTCGTCAAGGTCGATGATGATGATGAATTGTGGGTGTTGGAGTTTCTTCGACTGACTACAACGCCGACAGACACCGACACTGCAATGATAATAACCAGAACAATTGCACCAGTAATGGTCTACCACAGCTTCAAGCACGGTCGATGATTTTGACTATACCACTTACCATAATCTTTGAACGACGAGTCTGTTTCTCCTGCTCAGTCACCCATGTCGATCCCTGGTTATAGCGCGAACCATCCCATTGTGAATTCACGAAACGCTGATTCCCGGCACTACCAAAATCAGGCTGTGCAATATTGCGGTAGTCGCCTTGGTTATGGAGGGGTATTGCTGAGTAGTCTCGAGAAGTACCATAGTCGTACTGATGAACGGCCTGTGTATTTTGCAAGGTATGAGCTTGTGACTTGAGCAGGCATGTGATGCGAGGATGATCGGCAGAAGACTCAAGAGCTCACTGGTGGACCGCACTCACCGCAGTGGAATTATTGTTGCTCCCGGGATCATTGAAAGGATTATCTGTGTAAGGTCGCATTTATAACTCAGTAATGGAATTGGAAGGAGCCAAGATTGATTAAACCATCGTTTAGGCAACGGAGTGATTGGAAGGATGCCACTTAAATAAGGTCTCGTGATCGATCACATGGCAAACGCGTGCTATTCGAGCATCCCCTAATTTAGAAGTTCAACTCGGCTCGCCCTCGACTTGCCGTGTTTGACTCAGACAGCCACGATGTTCAAGAGTATTCTGCCGTCTCGGAGACTACCTTCGACAGACTTTACAATGGTTACTAGTTTGAACGACGTCTCGAACACTGCCAAGGAGAACTATCCTCACCTCGGGATAGGACAACAACCATTGAACCGAAACATGAAGGATGCTCATTACAGCAAGATTGGTGCCCCTGGTCATGAGAGGAAAAAGAAAACAGATAACAAGAATAAAGACCAGTTTACTTCTGCAACATTCAACGAGGCCGAAACGGACAGTGCCTTTGGCCAGCTCCTCGTGTGTATCCTCATGGTTGACGTAAAGGTTGCTTCGCCTGACAATTAGCTTCAGGACGACCTACAGATTCCTTTGAATTTACGACCAAAGCTGGTGGGAATGGAACCTGCAGTGAAGGCCGCCATGCTCAAATCGTCAACCATCCTTGCTAAGCAACCGAGAGACACTGTACCTGTCCTTCCTCATACGCCGAGAGGAACACTCAGGCGTGCTGCTTCCACGGAGTCCTTCGGATCCTTGCGAAATAATAGTGGTGATCAGGATCTTTTTGAACCGCCTCGCCTACCTTTTGCTGGTCATGTCTCTGCTCACCAACATCCGTATCTTTCCGCCTCCTCCACTCGAAAAGCGAGCTCTAATCACACCCGTGGCTTTTCTTTTGATACCCAGCGGCTTTTCAGCCGCAGTCAAGTTGATCTTGCCACTGAATCATCTGCGGACTTGACCTTGGGTTCTGGCCCTCTCAGTGTCAAGGATAAAGGCACTTTGCGATCAAAGAATATCTCGCCAACGAAGTTCTGTAGTATATTGACTGGTACATCAAGCCTGCAACTCGATCTTGAAGACATCAAGAAATTACGTCTGCTTTTACGCAACGAATCTGCTAGGTAAAGCTTAGCCCCCATCAAATCTAAGGTTGAACTAAAGTTCGGCTTAGCTGGTCGCAGGAGTTCTTAAAACTGGGAGGATACTCTGCTCTTCTAACTAGGCTCAATGAAATTCTTGAGGTTGAATGGAGGTATGATTCTGATCAATGAATCTGGCTCTCCCTCAGCAACTATGCTTTCTGTAGAGAGGAACAACACGATGATCAAGTACTTCACGAACTCTTGTGCTGCTTCAAGGCACTGTCAACATCATCCATCGGTTGCTTTGCTTTACGAAGCTCGTGCCCGACTCCATTCATCCAACTTATCTCCCTATTGTATTCTGACAAAAAACCAGGCGATGTTGCGACCCGTCAGCTTGTCGTGAACTTGCTTCTCTTACTTTTTGAACTCTATCCTCCTTCTTCTCTGCCATCTGGTTCGTCTCGTCGGCAGCGTGAAGCATGGGAAAGCGGATCGTCTCTTCCTGGCTCTAACCTCGTTGTTCTCCCTGCCCCACACAAGAGTATCTTCTCTTTAATCCGTGCTCTACTGCTTACTCCTGCTCCTCCTCCGTCTGAATGTCCCAAGACACCGATTTCGCCCCATGCCTTCATTGAAAACCTTCATAAACCCCGGATATACAAAACATATCTCCAGGAACTGTGCGATGTCTGTAGAGATTATTTCTGGGTATTTTGCCATCCCAACAACACTGTTTGGATCCTTTCTGAGACTGATGAAAGCAAAGTTGAAAGGCCTCGTGCACCTGGTGGTATGACAGGTGGCGTCGAGTTCGAAGCAATGGGTTACCTGGTGAGCACTTTTCCCCCCTACTTTAAGGCACTTCAGAAAACTAACTTCTTGTTCGACAACCGAAAGACAACCCACATGAAGTTGATCAATGCCATTGCTCAGAGTGTTGCCTCATTGGACATGGCCAAAGACCATGATTTCTCCGCTTATCGCTTCCATTCAGACCTCTTCCTTTCAGGTCTTGAACGTATCATCCTCGTGAGTGACTACCCGCCATTAATTTTCGTTGTGTCTTACATAATGGGTTTAAGATTTCTCGTAAAGCATCAACTACGTACTACCCTACGCTTCACCTTGAACTCTCACGTTACATCAACCATGCCATCCAAGCAGGCTATGAGCTTCCATATACTGTGTCTCGCTTGATTGGTCTCCCCCCCGCAGCCCTTTGTAAAAACTCTCAACATGCGGCTGCAGTGACAGCATCAACGTCTATTCTAAACCCTGAACAACGTTTGCAACAAAATATTCCCACAAACCGACCTGTTCTCCCTCCAGTCTTTCCCTCTTCGAGGAGAGTGGAGCCAATCAGGTTCGATCAGCAATCTTCGCAAATATCTTCATCCTAGCATCGCGAACAGTCGTATCAAACATCTAGGGCGATGCTACGACCAACTGATCCACACCTAATGAACAGGCACCGTTTTCTGTTATTCTTTTGTTTTTGTAGTCTGATGCTTTTCCGTGAGATTTACGTTTTTGACGCATTGCAGGCCAGATCTTTTCTGGTCCCACAGTGCAATAGCGAGAAAGAAGAAACTTACAGGCACCCCAATATTGTTGGGACATGAATCCGATTATTTCAATGTTTATCGAGCAGACGAATGTATATTTCACAAGTCAAAGAGTATAACTTAGAGATGCAATAGTTGGCATGTGATGAAGGTCCTGTTGTGGAAATTGATCTGGGCCGTTAGTCGCGATGGTATTACAATAAAATTTGATGAGTATTTGGAGGATGATTGAGCGACGATTGAGCGGAGGCATTGCATCGTCAAGTGGCCAATCCTTTCTCATTTCCAGCTATCTCACTATGTCTGGTTTCTTGAAAGGCATTGCAATTCTGGCCAGAATGCACCTGTTTCATAGTCATAGTCAACATCCTCCTCGGTCAACTCATAAATTGATTGCTAATCCCTGACCATGCAATGGTCTGGCTGTCCTTGTCCCCATCTTCCTCTTTCCAGCTGTTACGGTTTCCTCAGCCCAGTGATTGGAAACATATTAACCAGGTTGAAGTGTATTATGATGCATCAGTGTGACGCAGACACCACAAAGTCCCACTGCTGCTTGATTGTGATTCTAAATTTCTGACTGTTTTCTAACACCCTTTGTGTGTTCTACGACTTTTGTCCTATCTGATGCTGGCCCCTGCAATAAACCTCCTTCCAACAGTCTAAATCAGTATTCTGCCTCGTGCATCAGACCATGGTGACACCAGGAAGATTTGGCGGGCCTCGAGCTGTAACAAGACGTTACGTTATGTGTGGTAGACGAGATCGGGAGAGATAGGTAATGGTGTCGATTTGTGCAGAAATCTCCATTCTGATTACTGTCCAATTGGATCGAGGTTGCATTTTTCTCAATAAGCTGAGGAGCCAAATATTGACAGGCAAACGTGTGCTGAGCCATGAGCAGGTAGACGGCTTCTGAGTCAGTTTTCTGCAACTATAATTCCTACCGAGGAATCCAGATTCTACATTTGAGCTTTGCTCTGCTAATTCATAAAAACCTTTGTAGACCAGGAAGAAATCCATGTCAAGACTTTCTTGGAAAGAATTTTCAGCGCGCGAAATCAGTTGCATTCGTAATGATTCTCAGATATAGAATAGAGGGGAACTTCCCCGCCTTCAAACTTTGTTCTCGAGACCATATTCAGCCTTCAGAATATCAGCGGCATGCTCGCCAATAGCATAACATGCACCGGCCTATAATGATGCAAATCAGCCACAACAACTGAAGGAGTGAATTGAATCTCACAGTATGGCCGGAAATAATCACTGGGAACACCGAGGCATCTGCAACTCTCAATCCTTTGACTCCGTATACCCTCAAGTGAGAGTCGACAACACCGTGATCTGCTTCAGGTGCCATACGACAAGTACAGGCTGGATGATACAGCGTCTCGACCCTCTGCCGGATAATATCTTCGAGTTCCTCGTCAGTAGCACTGTCACGCTCGGTGTCCAAAAGTTTGTGTTTGTATTCGAAGTCAACATGGTCCCTGAGGGGTCCTTGTTTGATGACCTTGAAAATGAAACGCAGACCACGACGCATCTTCTCGATGTCTTCCGACGCTGAGAGATACCTACGGGAGAAGATCAGGTGAAACGGCAAGAATGACTTTGGGATCATAACCTACCTGGGGTCAACTGCAGGAAGATCGAAAGGATCGTTTGTCTTGAGGGTTAATACCCCTTTACTTATTGGACTGGAAGTGTTTATATTAAGTGGTTTCAATTTCAGGAGTCGCTGCAAGATATCTACCGGACGAGGCAGCAATGAAGAGAAAATGTATGCATGGGTAAAATGAGATCGCCATGTTCCTGGAAAAGTTTGATATTTACAATATGATATCTTTATTCATATTACGTACCTTATATCCTATTGGAGCGATGAAGATCTCGAGGTCCGGCCCGTTGTCTCCTGATGTACTATCCTTGACTTTTTTCTTGGACTCACTCTCCAAGAAGAGCGAAGGATCGTCAGAACGGATGAATGCAGCCGCCTCACCAACCTACCATCCCTGCCATTGAGCATATGCATAAATTTACCTGACTTTGAACTCACGTTACCTGTCATAGGTCCGCTTTTGCGAAAGAGATACTGAAACAAAGAACCGAGGAAGCCAGGAATATCACCAATAGTAGAGGGCCGAACATGTTTCACACTACGATCGTGTTTGTCTTTGAAATAGAGGCCGACATCGGGATGGTCAACCAAGTTTGCCCCAACGCCTGGAAGATCGCGGACAACAGGGATATTCTTACTCTTGAGCTGATCTGCAGGACCAATACCTGAGAGCAGCAAGAGCTATAGTCCATCAGACATGAGAAAAAAATTGGCAGCAAAGTGCAGGAAACTCACCTGAGGAGAATGAATTGCACCAGCACTGGAAGCAGGGATTCAACTGAGGAGTTGAGCGGGAAAAAGGAATACCCCTTACGTCACAATAACTTCCTTTCTTACGCGGACGGTATAACGGCAACTAGTCTTACTTTTGGCGAACTCAAGCCCAACGGTTTTCGTCTCATCACCAGTCTTCTCAAAAAGGATTTTTGTCACGGTAGCGTCAACCACAACTGTCAGATTAGACCGGTTCAAAACGTCTGTAGTCAAGTATGCAGTCTCAGAAGATACGCGGGTTCGATTCTCGTCGATATAGGTCACTAGATTGATTGATAATCAATCAAGTCTTTCTCCAACAGTAGCCTGAAAGGGCTTACTCATCTGAAGAAAGTTAGAAACATTTCCAGAACAGGAATAGGGAGTAACACACACGATTGACGCCTATGGTACCAGCGTTCGTATTGAAGTCATGACTCAAAGGCACGCCGACCTTTGTGCAAGCCTGAACGAAATCGCTGCACACACACTGAATGTCGTTGAAGTAACCCACACGGACAGGCCCTTTGCCTTTGGTGCTGCCGTCCACATCCGGGTACCTAATATCATCCTCATACTTTTCAAATTTGTTGAAGTATCTGATAGATTGTAAAATCAGTCAGCCAATCCGACCTGATAGACTCCGCTCACTTGGATAGATTATTCCAAGACCAAATTTCATCGTTGATGATCCTACTCCATTCATCATAATCTTGAGGTGCGCCATATTGGGCCCTGATAGGGTAAGAAATTAAAGAAGAACATGATCCCACAAGGCACCTTACATCATTGCGTTGATCGATGAACCTAACAGATATTCGTAAGGGTCTTGGTCTTCTAGGGAGTTGGTACTCACACCCTCCGAGCATTTTTGCCCTAGGCCAGAATTTTCTCTGGTTCTTAGCATCCAACTGTGGTTCGGTGTATACTTGATAGGCATGTTTGGAGTGAAATAGCAAATAAAAAGCAATGGGTATTCTGGAGAATAAGAGACAATTTCCGCTGAAAATAATCAGATCTATGTAGACAGATGATTTGTAGAGCCTCACCTTCGGCCAGCTTCAAGAAGCAAGACGCGAACCGAGGGATCCTCAGTTAACCGAGCAGCTAAAACACAGCCAGCAGTACCTATGAACCCTGAGTATTGTCAAAGAGCACAAAAAGGAGACAGTATTACCGCCTCCTACAATCACAAAGTCATATTCATCGAAGTTCCCATCCCTCGCATCCCCTACTTTCTTTCCGACCTTTGAATGATCGCTCACGAGTCTTGGAGAGGGATTTCGCATGATTTGGCGCAGCATGAAGGCCATTGCAACGGTCGAATTTCCGAGGGATTCACTACAGAGACTAAGAGAAAGGGGACTTCAGAACGAATAGACAGAGAAACATGTGAAACAGCATTTTAAATAGTGATGTGTAATCATATGAAATACCAGTGGGCGGACAGTGTATTAATGTTACATTAATGTTACGAAACTGTATTAGTAAGCCGACTCTCAGTCTAATATAAGCCTGTCTAATTTAAAATTTGAACAAGCCAGATAAGGCAATGTTGAATCTTCCTGATGGCTATGCTCAACCGTTCCTTTAACATTCGAAGTGATCTATTTCATTTACTATTCACGAGGTCCACAAACACATCGCATGAAAATTCACCTGTTAACAATTCAACAACGATCTATAATCCATTGTTGATCTAAAATTTATCTATCTCACTCCTCACTGCATATCCTTAGATGAATTTGCATCATATTCAATCGATCCTGTATATTGTATTGTTATCATGTGAGGTTTTGGAAGCAGAGTACATTCCAGAAGCACGGTTAGTACTAATACTGCAGTTACAGACGCACCGAACTAAGCGAGTCACTAGGTGGGCGCAAGCAACCATTGTGATAAATGATGTACTATTTGTTTATGGAGGAAAGACGGATCCCTTCAACTCCTACTCATACACTTCTGCTCCAAATAATAACGAGCTCTTATGCCTTTCTCTTTCACAACCCTTTCAGGCAGCGAACCCACGATGGCAACTGTTAAGCAACTCCACCGACCCACCGACCTTTCAGGGGCCTACCTTGGCCTGGCACACTCTCTCTGCATTCAACACTTCCAGTGCTCTGCTCTTTGGAGGTGAACCCGGCCCCAACTCCCGGCCTCCCATTTCGGATTCAGCCGTTCTTCTGGACCTTTCTAGCCTTTCACGGCCCGCTTGGTATGCTCAAGCTACGTCCTGGGCTGGTCAACCAATACGGAGGATTCATCATACATCTGCTACAGCACCTTCAGGTACTGTGTACATCATTGGAGGACAGAAGACAGATGGCTCAGGAATCGGATTTTCTGATCACTATGCTTTTAACCCTCAAACCCTCACTTTTTCACTGCTACCATCTGAGAACGCGCCCCCTGAGATTTACGGTCATGCATCACTGATGTTTGTGGATGGAAAATTAATTGTATTTGGTGGTGCTTCTAAAAATTCCTTGCTTCCCCTTTCAACAATCTGGGCTCTGGACACCTCGAGAGATTTGCCATATTGGTCACAAATGCAAGTTAGTACCGATTCTCTACCATCACCGCGAAGGGGATTTGCTGCGACTGCGATCGGGCAAGGGAAGATACTCATTCAAGGTGGCAGTGATGTCAATTTGCAGAACAATCTTGATGATGGATGGATCCTGGATACCTCGAAAAGCCCCGCAGTCTGGATGCCTGTTGATCGATTATCCTATATAGGACCCCGTCGTGATCATTATGCTGTTTATTCGAATGGTTTCGTCGTGTTCGGTTTCGGTGAGAGCAATTGAGACTACGGCTCAACCCAAGCTTACTTAGAAGTCAGGTTATCTCGACTCGGGGCCAGCACCAGCAGGTCTACAGATATTTTATCTGTCTGACGGCACCTTTGCCTCCTCGTATACACCTCCTATATCTAGTGCCTCTACTATCCAGACGTTTTCAAGTGAAAGGCAGATACCAACCGTACCAACCAGCACGACCTCCAACCATCAAAGATCATCAGTACCATCTGGTACAACAGCCGTTGTATATCCAACAGCCACGTTAGACACCCCAAGAGATGATGAACACAAAAGAGATCCCATTGCCGTCATCATCGTCGGTGTTGTCTTGGGTGTCTTGGGTGCCATCGCTATCATTGTTGTCATCGTCATGAACTCACGCAGGCAACAAAGGAGAAGATACGAGGACTTGATAACCGGTGACGAAGATAACGACAGCTTACACGTCAATCCAACAATCCCGACTGTGACCTTTAATTCTGGAAGTTGTGCCCTAAGCACAGACAGATGGGGAAATGGTTTAATGGGTGCAGCTTTTGGAATTGCAGGAACATTAAGTGCTATGGCCAAGTTCAGAGGCGTACGATATGCTCATCAGCGTCGAGATATGCTGGCAGATGAGGACATGCCAGAATTCGGACAGTGGTCTGGCACCAGGCGATGGAGTGGTACTGGGAAAAGTTCACTCTCATGGAAAAGCTTCTTTGGTATTCGTTTCAGAAGCCGTGAGCCCAGCACCTCTAGTCGTGGAAGCAGTAATCGCCTCCGAGAGAAGACTGGGTCCTCCTCCGACGGTGTTTCTTTAATGAACGATCAAGAGCCAGATACTCACGGCGGTCGAGGAACCAATCATCTCAGCGCAAGCAGTCATAGCTACCTTGATCCTTTTGCGGATCCTATCGACGAGAAGGGCGATACATATGACACACATGATCATGACCCCGCCAATGCTGCACTACGAGCCCAACATGAATTATCTACGATACGCATAGTTCCTCCGATATCAACAGACGGTCACTCACTGAGCCCACTATCTGGACACACGTCAAATACTGGCCTTTCTTCGAATGACCTCTTCTTGTCGTCTGTAGATTCCGGCGAGACACCAATGGAAGCAGACACCTCACTTACTACTTTGCAGTTGTCAGTTGGACCTTCGCCATCCATAGAAGTGTCTAAAACCCATACCTCCTTCCCTTCAACCATCATCCCTGCAAGTGTCCCTTTGGTAAATGTCCGGAGAAGCGACTCATGGTGGTCGAGATTTTACCGCACCAGTTTTCTTGATCGCAGATCGACACCACGTTCATCGACAAAATCCGAATTTCTTGACCCAAATATTCCACCGTCCCTCGATCCTATCACTGAAAGTATCCCTCAAACTCCAGCAACCGAGTTTTCCGCGAAGCAACAGGGTAGTGATAAACTTTCAGTGTCTCAGAATAAATTATATAAAGTTGACCCTGGGAACTCCATGACTTCGCTGCGAACAGCAGATACAGAGCGCATTGAATGGATGGTTGGTGTAATGGATATTGCACAACGCTGGCATACCCGTAGCCTAAGAACATTTCGAAGTATTAGCAGCGGACTCAGCATCCATACACGTCAGGTGGACCAAGAGAATGATAGTTTACAGGTCCAATTCGACACTGTACCTTCTGCAGAGCCACCACATGTTATCGCTCTATCAGATGCATTGATACATTGCACTTCCCCTTCAGTACCCGATGCGCCTCTTCTCCTAGAGCAGAGGCCTCTTCCTGAACAATCCTGGCTCCCAACCCTTCCTCGCTCCCCTACACCTCACCATAAAGCGTCTGGTTCGTCTGAGATGGATCCCCCAACCTCATCTCGCTATGGATTCATTAGCCCTACGTCAAGCCCTTCAGTAGCTTCCCGTGTACGTATGTTTGAGCGGAAGTCGACTCAGGATCAAGAGCAAACGCTTCCAGTTAACACGAGACGATATGAGGAACGACTATCAAAAAAGAACTGGGATTACGGTTTTGTTCCTCGGCAGAACCTATTTATTGCCAATCCAGACCACCGAAACTCCTACTCCACTGATTCATGAACAAGCCTTGTTGTTTTATCTCGTTCACCACGTCTGATGCGTCTGGGTGTCTTCTGCCTACGATTTTTATGAACACGATTCCTTGCCATTTATTTCACCCAGTTGCATCTGTAGTTAAGATGTCAGATATTAATGTAATTTATAGGCTCTTCTCGGTATTTCATGACCAATTTCTTTCTTGTATTGTTTTCACGCACAGTTGTACTAGATAAGTCATTTCTGCTTCATGAATTACATGAAATTTTGAGTAAACCATTAATGATGTGTCACTACCACTGCATTCATTGTTTTGGTCATATCTAAAATTTGTCAGAAAACTGTTGCACTCCGACAGTGACATATTCTTACATAGGATTTTGTTTCAACTGTCTAGATGTGAGTAGAGAGTAACTCTTACTGGATATAGAGCATTTACAAAAACAGGGAGCACTAGAAACTGAGACAGGAAGATAATGAAGTCGGAGCACTGCTCTTATGAGCTTGCCAATTATATTGAATATTTCCATATATTGTAACGAGTGTTCGTCATGTACCCAATCTTGTGGACATAAGTTTTCGTAAAGGAATTGAAACCGAGGACGAATTTCAAAAGTGAATGTACTGTGGTTCTATAATATAACAGCATAGGGACAATATTTACTAAGCCTTGATATAGTAATTTGGAGTTACGGCCAAGAAAATGCACGAGCGAAGTTTGCAATTAAGATTTTCGATAAGACATGAAGAGTTAATCAGCTGACCAGACCTAGGATGGACAGATATTGATTTCCTGTTCTGATTGGAACTCTATCATAATATATCATATATTCCATTAAGTGTTACATGCGATTTTTTGCCATTATCAATGCTAGAAGTGGATCGAGTCGAATTTTATCTTAGAGAGAATTCAAACGCCGATTTCGTGACAATACTGATATTTGAAATGTTCATCATTAACACACATCATGACGTCGTATCATCCTATCACAATATTTTGATGCAATCAGGCTATAATTAGTAATACGTTCGATGTTGTGAAAATCTGCTGGTAATCGAACATTGTAGTTAATCTTAGTCTAATTCATAAAATGTCTTTATCATTCAGAATATTTGTGTTCCGAATTGCACCTGACATTGAAAAATGAATCCATGGAACTTAAGGAAATTTAGGCATGATTTAGGTCTCATCAGGTGTAAAGGAGAGAGAAGCCAGAGCTCGTCAAACAGGGCCAATCCTGCAAAACGGTTTTTCACTATGCATGGTTGTTAAGTATTTACTATGATCCTAGCTTTACCATATGTCAAGCGGACTGAATCAAGTGGCAGAATCAAGTGGATTTAAGCAGGGCTAGTTGGATAGATTTTTTTTGATAAAGGCCCTATTTTAGCCTGGAATTTTGTTTAAATAAACACATTTGATCAGAGCACGGTCTCTTATCTTGAAAGGTGTGTTCTAGAAGGTCAAGTATTTATATCTTTATCCCTCTGTCATTGGTTTGTTAGGCGAGAATAACCTGACATCAACAATAAATCATCCATACTCAATTCTGGAAAAAGTAGACGACTAGTGGTAGCTAATTATCATACTCCCAATTCGTTGAATGAATTGCTAAAATTAGATGTTGTTCAACGGGGGTAGTTTATTAATAATGGCCAGCGTAATATTTTTGATAAACCCATTTGTGTTTCTTTCCTAAGGTTTATATAATTTTTGCGATGGGTATGGAGCTCAGAGCTTTTTCAGAAGAGGAGCTCCAGACATGATCATCCGTACAATAATCTTGGGAGTCCGACACTGGGAAAATCTAATGTTAGATCATTCATTCTGCTTACACTGTTACTTCATTCACCAAGAACTATATAACACGGCACTCACGATACGTCCTCGATGCCATGGCAATAGCGGAAAATCAGAAAGGGCTCCCCAGAAAGGTATAATCATTCTATAACAGGAGTCACTCGTAAAACTGATTCAACAGTAGTAAGGGGGAATTAAGTGAGAGAGTAAGAGACCTATCCTGCTTTCCGCTTCAAAGTCTGCCTGAGGCTCTTTGCCCACTACGCTTAGTCATTTACAACGAAACAAACGAAAGGCTGAGGGATTTACATAAACCCCTGGGTTATCCAGACACAGGATTGATTCACGATAAGTCGCTATATAGTAGACTGCAACGGAACGGTGAATATAAAATTGTATATGCATTTACGATGATTAATATTCTGCGACGACCTAAGTTATCATCTGGTCCTGGTCAAAATACAAGGGATGGGAATGACCTACACCCTCCGGATCCACAATAAGGACATATGAATCCCGAATTTATGGTAAACAGCTAATTGGTCCCAGTATTACGGGCGTCCAATCTCCGTCGATCGAGCCGATCGGGTGAGAAAAGGTAGGTGTTCTGGTACTGTACGTTAGCGCCGATATATAACGGTACTATAGAAGAAAGGAAGCGCATTCTGACAGCGAAGTCTCGGCATACTCAACTGGGCGAATAGGAAACAGGTTCGCTTGCTGGAGTTCGTCATGAATTCATCATCTTTAGCCCTTGGAGGATATGGAATACAGATCACTGATCAAGAAGCTATTGTGGGGTGAAAATTCCATAGAGATCTCAATGTTTCGAGACCATTCTAATGGTCTGACTACGGGGGCTTTCACTTCTGCTTTGGGATTTCTGCCCTAGTGTCCCTCGGGGAGGGGTAGAGGCCAATTTACAGTGGCTACGTTAGCCGATGCTACGTGGTAGCAATGTGAGATGCCTGCCCGCCGTGTATGTGAGTTTGAGAGCTTTTTGAGTGCCTTCATAAGATGATGTTGACGCATACTGACGGGACTGGTTTATCCAAAAACCCGAAATCATGATAATTGAAGCCTTATGATTTTTGGTTCTCGCAACGTTTCGGGGTGGTTTCATTCACTTGTGGTTATTTCCAGAAATGATGCACCCTTCAGAATAGGTAGGAGGCGCCATATGTCCACATGTCTCATGGCCAAGATCTGCGCATAAATTTCAAAGTTCTAGGGCTTCCTGTGAATACCACCCCCGATTGCCCCCTTGCCGGCTTTGGTCCGAAGATTCACAAGCCTAGTTGAGATGATAATCCGAAAGTGTCCTACATCTTCTCACGTACCGTCGCTGGGTTCATCCTGACTGTCGCAAAATGTAAAATGTGTACCTACTAAACTTGAAGACAGGTCAACGTTCTGCAGAGAATATCCGATGGAATTGAACTTTACCAGTAATATTTACGGCAATTTCAGTAATTTCTAGATGGCGATCGGGTGGGAAGATTTTTGAGACTGTGTCAGCAGCACTTGTACATAATAAGTGATTGCGCCTTTTATCCGCTAGATTTCGTCAAGGAACAAGACTGATTCATATAAGGCAGTCACCAGGCCTTTGCCGACTCGGAAACCTTTTTATTTCCAAGTCAAATAATCTGTAAACCCCTATCAGAAGGTGTTACAGTTGAGGACACGGATACCCAGTCTCTTCCTTCCGTCATTTCACAGGCTCCTAAAACGGTAATAATATTTTCCGCAAGCTGCATTTCATTTTCTACTCGAATAGATAGTTAATGGACCTGAGTTAAATCATTTTGCGAAGTCCTATCATTTTCAAACCACGCACTCTCAGACCATGCTTTATGGTATTCTCAGAAATGAAGAGCCGCTGTTTCAGTGGAGATGCGCCTGAATCAGATAGCCTAAGCTCAAAGATGATGCCGAAGCGAGATGGCCTTCTGAACTAGAGCCATCATGTTAACTAGTAACTAGTAGCGGTAGACCACTAATATTAGCATTTCCAACAAGCTCCTAATGCTCAACTCTGAAAATTCGTCCAGGAAAAAGGGAGGGCTATTCATGTAAGGAAAAGGAGCGTCCTACAACCATTGCGTAGTCATTGTATGTGGACATGAAGGTATTCTTCTTTCACGTGTTCGGGAGGATAAAAGCGGTTCAGTACTTTCATTGTCACGCACTCTCTGGGGTCCCACACAATCTAGATCATTACACACCAATTCAATTGACGAGCTTGGCCACCAGAGCATAAGGCGCTTGAAATCCTTCTCTTACATACACTTATACAAAACATGATTTCACCTTGTTCTGTATGTGAGCGCCACCCATAGTAATGAATTGCCGCCCATGAAAGCGTACTTATGTCAGGGGCGTCCTTGAGGTCTGAAACAATAAAATAGAGTTTGGTGTGCGAAGTGATGAATTGGTGCGCCTGATGAACGAATATGTTGGCATGGAGCTTATGCTACCAAGTCTCCATGATGGTGTCTGCCCTTGGAGTTGTCCCTTGCCGGGTTCCTGCCCCATTCTTCGAACTTCATTCCGTCGGCTAGTCCATTGTATCTTGTTCCCGATTTCTCCTGGGTGATTATGTTAGCATCGCAAGGCTGGACTGCAAGCTTGGTTTGGGAGTACCTCTGCTCTGAAGAGATCTACTACTGCCCCTACACTGTCGAAACCTACAGCCTCAAACACTTGACCCTCAACTCATGAGTCATCCTCCCGGCACAATGGGTGTCTGAGAATGGGGCTCCGATGAGGTTGTCTAAACAGCTGCAGATGGACCTTGAAGAGCGGCAGAACATATCTCTATGACACACCAACAAACACATCTCCACCTCATCAATTGCGGTCAATCAGTTGGACAACCCAACGAGTCATTGGCGTAGTTTCCCCACTTTAATACGATGACCAGGTTCGGGTCCCCATGATACATCCTTGGAGAGAGCGCTCCAGAAGAAGACTACAAATGTTTGCCGCCGACACCGCTTTCATGATTAGGGTTGAGCACTCTACAATTGGAACATTGGGCGGGAGCTATCTTCATATAAAACAATGATCAATTCCCAACCTCGGGGAACAACACAACACAACCCACGCAACCTGCGAGGTATGTTTAACTACATAACATGATTTTAATGATTCCATTTGCAGCCGACATTAGCGGCGTTCGAATCGCGCCTTTTATGTATGCTTCCGGATATCTTGCTTTTGAAAACTGAGGGGCTAGTCAGGCGCCGACATAGCCTGTCAAGATAAGAAAAGACTGAGTTGAACCGAAAACGAATGAAATTAGATTCGTTTGACAGAAGCTACGTGAGACTTTTATGCCCATGACTAATTTCCCCTACTCCAATTTTCAAGATTTTTTTATCTGGCCACGAGGCCTACACGCATGTGGAACCGTGGTCATTCGTCTGATGCTGTGGCTATAATTTTTCCAGCAGTTGTCGGACTTTGTGTGGAGATCTCTCTCATAGGTCGTTGGGTTATTGATGTGTGATGCCACTGTAACAATGGTAAAGTGGCGTTTACTAGTATGGCCTTTTGAATTCCGAGTTGACGGAGCTGTTCCAAGTGCGTCATGGAGCGCGGGTCTCAGGGTGAGTGAACCATGAAGTCAACTGTTCGTAGGCGAGTTTTCCCCGAGTCAATATATTTGGAGCGGGACGATACAGTACATCATGATAATGTTTTTCCTGTGTATATGGCGTCAAGCTCACATGCTCTTGACATGATCTTGATGAGGGGGACATCGGTGAGAAGCGATGGATTTGTCTCCGTGAACCATATGTCGTCAAGCCAAACAGTGTGACTTATCCTTTGTCCCTTTACAGATCTAGAATACGTAGTCTACAATCAGAGACACTACAACGCTACGCGGCTGATCATTTGTGGCGTTGAAAGACATTGACAACAATGACTTTCGTTAGAAAGGAATGTCGTTGACAATGGACAACATGTGACGTTGATCTTGTTGTCTACACTGCAATTCAATTACCCCGGATCATTCCGTCAAGCTAATATCAATCACCTTCATCACCTGATATACATACTTGCAAATGCTGAGTTTATCTCACTCACTCCTCTCTTCGCATCCGATACTCCACCGGAACAAACGGTATTGAGGGTTTAACTGGTCTTGCCAATTCACCCAAAACCAATCGCCTCATAGAGATCCAGATGCACTTGATCATATCAGAATATTCCAAGTTCGGAAATGTATAGCGCAAGGCACGAAAAAGTTTTTACACACCGCGAAGAGGCGGTGGCGACAGGTGTTATGATCTCGTTCGAAAATGCATTTCGTTACTTTTTTTGAAACTCTTTTCGTAAAGTTTATACTCGTACCATTCAGGAAAACACCACACCAGACTACAGAATTGATTGGCATTGTTGAAGTTCTTTTCGGGGCCTAGTAAATAAATTCCGTGTATTTGACGGTTGTTGTATAACAAATCGGATAGTATGCTTATCAATCTCCCTCGATTTCCGGCACTTACCCTCAATCATACCTGATTATAGGGTACACGGGTGCATCGCAATCAATGCGTTTATAACTTGTTCCATCTACCTACTAGCCTTGTAAGGATTTCATGGAAGTAGCTCTACCACCCCCGATCACAGGAGAAGGCATGTGAGAGTGCAATCAAGCAATGTGCATCATGTATCAACTATGCATTGATTGACTTTACGTGAGTCAAGATCGAAGGCTCAAAAAAAAACCAGGCATTGAAAATGGAGACTAGTGCAAATGTTGGAATTAACAAGCCGTTTATCAAGCTTTCTCAATCTCATCGATGCGGGCTTGAGAGTCTGCATCCCCAGCTTGCTTCAACAGCTGTTTATTGGTAATTTAATCGAGATTTTTGGGTAACAAAGATGGACGATTGCCACTCTTACCAGGATCAGTTTCTCGACATATTCTTTCATTGCCTGTTCCTTTGACATTCCTTTGATTTTATCCCATGCATCCCTGCATGATACGAAAGATCAAACAACGATACTGCTTTGTGAGATCGATAGGCACCATTTGTATCGATCACGGAGCGCAAACACAGTTGGTCTCGTGGTGTTCACATCACCAACAGTTACTGTGTCCAAGAGCAAGTTAATCGAAGGGAAACAAGCGCGGTAGTGTTAACCTTGTTTGTAGCGGGCATAGAACTGGTACAGTGCGTCAGGCATGAGGTATGTTACAGAGCATATGTACTCACATAAAGACGATCATCATCTGATGGTTTTGCAGGGCCGTCTGGAGGGAGTTGGGAGACAATCTGCACGGCTTTGTCGAACTGTGCTTGGGACATGGCTAAGGTGCAATCGATCAAATCTGCGTGATGAGCACGTGCGATCAATTGATTCTGCACGTGGACAGGTGATCAAGTCTGCCAGGTGACCTCTCTCCTTGCCAATGGCGGCTCCTCCAACACCACAGGAAATACAGCGCAAGCTTTCCGTGCACTCTGCCTCTCGCAGGGTATGCTGCTTAATCACCTCCTATTTTATATACTGATGTCATATCAGCCACACAATCCTGGACTCATCTCTGGCACAGAGTCCGACTCAGATTCCATCCTGTCTCCAGATGCTACATCTGCCCATCCAGTATCCAACCTACCCTTTTCCTCGTTTACGCAGCCTCCGCTCTTTAGCATTGCCGAGAACTCCCAAGGGAGTGGCGGTGAAGACACTGACGAGGAAGACGATGACTGCACAGGCTGGAGAGTCGCCAACGATGGTGCCAAATCAGCTGGTGTCGCCCAGGGTGTTGGGAGTCAAACGAGGGCCGCGGATGTAGCGCTTAAGTCGGGATATTTGTCAAAGAAGGGTGAAAGAAGAAAGGTATGCTATGTTAATATGTCACTTATTGAGCTTAATTTGGTGTCGTAGACCTGGAAGAAGCGCTGGTTTGTTCTTCGCCCAACGCACCTTGCGTTCTACAAAACGGATGCAGAATATAAGCTCTTGCGATTGCTCGACTTGGGCGACGTACACTCTTGTATTCCTGTCACCCTTAAACGTCACTCCAACGTGTTTGGCCTGATCCTCCCCAAACGCACATATTACCTCCAAGCATCATCTGTACAAGATGTCCAGGATTGGGTAGAGGCCATCGAGGATGCTAGACAAATGCTGATGGCTACATCAACACATAACTCGGCCGACTATGGTTCGGTCTCCACATCGATTCCCATTCCTCAGTCCTCCGCTTCTAATAGACACTCTGTATCATGCCCATTACCCATATCTGTTTCTCCTCATCAACAGAATCCTCTTGCAGCTCAGTTCGTCAGCTCGTCTGACTCAGAAGATGCGATGTCACAACTGGCACCTCCACCAGTCGGTGGTGGACCGCCTTTCCTGAACGGAGGTGGTTTGACGGAGACAGGAAGAGGGGCGGCTGCGCTACCATCTACAAATGTCACATTCGCTCCAACAGTGAATAAACCCCAAGTAGCACCATTATCGACGTCGCCTCCAAAGGATGTTTCGTCATCCACTAGTAAGGTTATATTGTCGGGATATCTCATGAAATGTGGATCAAAACGACGGAACTGGAGAAAGAGGTGGTTCGTGCTTACAGCAGAGAAATTGTTCTATTCGACGAGTCATATGGTAGGTGACCTATTCCTCGGGGTGAATAAGAACTGACAATGCACGACCAAGGACACTAAACCACATCGTATATTTGCGTTTACGGATATTTTAGATGTCTTGGACTATGACCTTCCAAAACACCGACATCACCATACAACATCTGGCCTGACGTCATCTCTCTCTACATCTTCCCCCCTTTACGCCGAGGGTACTAGCGGTGGCGCAGCTTCCAGTCTTGCCGCTGGTCAAATGTCTATTCCTGTCACAGCGGGGGGAGATTTGAGTACAGAGACACAACAAGAAGGAAAGAATAATACTTTCAAGATTGTGACAACAAAGAGAAATTTATTACTTTGTGCGCCTAGTGAGGAAGATGAAATCAAGTGGTTAGGAGCTGTGAGAGCCTTGATTGCGAGGAGGATCGCTAATGGACCTGTTGGTGCTTCACAGCAACAACAGGGATCATTTTTGTTTACCCCTGCTGGTGAAGGTGGTGGAGCAACTGTACTGACAGGTGGTGGAGGGATTAAGAGTAAGGTGAGGAGATTGAGTACGAGTGGGGTTCTTGGTGTAGGCGGGGGGAAGTCGAATACAACCACCACAAGTAATATTGCAACGGGGGGAGGGGTACCAACAACAACATTCACGGTGATAGACGAAACACCCGAAACGCGTTAGCCTTTTACATTCATAGGTTTATCTCATTCTCCATCCATTCTTGTGGATCTGCCGATTATAGTCTTCTTTGTTTGCGTCATCCTCATTCTCTTTTCCCTTTTTTATCTTTCCATTCGGTGTCTTTTGTCAGATGTGGTGATTTGATTCATAGGAAACCTTTCCTCGTGGGGGGTGGCCATAATCTTTCTTGAGGTTCAGGACTCGCGCAGGCAACGTCGTTTTTGATTGGTTAGGTAATCATTTGATTTGTCCGTGTCGCAGCCGTCCTCGATTGGTGACCAAAGACTACAGAAGGTTCGCTTTTTTTGGAACAGGATGGGTCCTCTCTGGGAGGTTTGTTATAACATAATATGAACAGTTTCTATTGTCGTTCGTTACATATTGACTATGAGACACTTTCTTGTAGCGGCGCTGAACGCCTTGATCATCGTTGCTTCACTGAAATTTTCGTTCCAAGCATTTTCTCCATTTGCCCTCGTTCCGATTATTTTGTGTTCCTATAAATATCTAATCACTCCACAAGAGATTGACGTACATACCGATATGGAGAGGAATATAGCCCCGAGCAATGATTTAGGTATGTATCACGTTTTGATGGTGGTGCTGCCAGCGGTGACGAAGAGGGTCTCTTGGAATTGACTTTATTTTCAATCCGGGTAGGTGTCCATAATTTGGAACGGAATATCCGAAGAAGGAATCCGATTTGTTGGGGTTTATTGATTTTGGTTTGTTTATGGTCCTTACGTAGTGTGCGGGTTTAGTTTCGATCTGAACCAGGTTAGTGGTAAGTTTTTTTCTGTATTCTTTTTCAAAGGAGATTTTGTTGCATTGGCTTTTGAAAGTTAGGGACTTGAGTCAACATCGAAAGATAACTTGATTAGGGGGACGTTGTTTGAGCAAGTTTGCGAAATGAGCCCGTGATCAGATCATTGTCACTCAGGGCCTTGACCCTGAGGACAATCATCATTGTATACCACACGAGGTCTATACATTGTATTTTTGTTTGGAAGCAGCAGTGTGCATTTCGACTGTCATCGGGCTCGGACAGAGGGGTGGGGGAAGTACCTCATTCTCTTCTTCTGGGGGTTCAATTGATGAGGCTGATGATGCCAGTGTTTTTGATGATGATGATGATGATGAGTGTTCTGACGTTTTTGAGTCTGTCAGACAAGCTCACGGAGCAAGGGCAAGTTGCGAGACTGGTCCGGAAAGATTGTAGATGTAACGAATTGCTATCTTATGAAAAAGGGAAAAGCTCATGGGAAAATTAGGCAAGAGAGTGGATGATCGATGGTTGCTTGTAACTCCGTCCTGCAATATGATGAGGTTTGGATGCCAGTAGGTTTTCCTTGCAACGAAATCAGAAATTAAGTCCGAATCAGCCTTGACAGTACTTTTTTTAATCAAAGACAGAGCCCGTTAAGCGCGGGGAAAGAAAGGCGTTCGTGAGTATCAATCTGGCCTAAAAAGGACTAGCGCGCATGGATGCTTGAGAGGCCGAGATTCAGCAAGCTATTTGGCGCGAACCGAGCTGACGATCTCATGAGACGAAGGTAATGTAGTGCAAAGCTGTACCGTGCAAATGCACTGGTGAACTAGTTTTGTGCGGCCGTGGAGTACTCTGGTCGACACAGCCAAAGGCAGAATGTGAAGGAGGCCAGACATGCGGCAGGGTGTGAGGTGGCCGGGGTCCATTCTCGATGTGACAGGTGAAGTGTGACAAGTTGTGGCCTGTGGTTTGCCAGTCGAGTTGTAGCTGCAAGATACATAAGTTGGACAATTCTCCTCTGCCATCCATGATCCTTTTCCCTCACTGATATACTTTTGTATCTCCTCTCCAAATATCTCGTCGCTCAATACCCTAATTCATATGCCCCCTGCTCCAAAGTCTCCTGCACAACCCCCCTCTGCTGCTAGGCGCGCCGGAGCGCCCAAAGCAAAGGGTGCTGTGCGCGCCAAGTCGGGCTGCTACACGTGTAGGATCCGTCGAAAGGTTTGTCTCCCACCGTTCATTTGATAGACGCCAATCTAACATCCTGTCGACTTCCCACAGAAATGTGATGAACAGCCAAACGAACAAGGTTATTGTTCTACTTGCGTTCGTCTCCGTCTCGAGTGCTTGGGCTTCGGTGCTAAGCGTCCCGACTGGCTGAGAGTGCGTCTCGTCCGTTCCTTTTTTTCCCTTTAATTTCTTCGTCATGAGTGGCGCCAGATCTGATGGCCCTCCAGGAGAACCGCAACGTACTTCAGCTGAGGGATAAGATCAAGAACTTCCTTGCTTCTCAGGGAATGATAAAGGGACACTCAGGCTCTGGTTCCAGATCTTCAGAACAGCCGACTGTCCTCCGTCTTACCCTCACCGAGGACAATTCTCCGTACCATAGTGGCTCGTCTTCGAGTCCGCCCTCTCGCTCCCAGACCTTGGTTAATGAGGACTACGTTCATCCTCGACACCATCATCAGACCTCCAGCTCCCGCACTCCCTGGGTTGCACCTCCCATGCCAGAGCAGGCTTACCGACACACCAACGGTCAGTTATATGTCCCTTGGTAAATGAGATATATCACACTCATGGTATCCCAGGCCACTATGCCACTCATAGTTCGGATTATCACCGATCTGCATCTCCGCAATCTATCGAATACACTCCTCAGATTCCCTCTCCTCATAGTCTAGTGCAACCATGTGAGATGTACTATTGAATATTGTAAATTAATGTAGTAATTAACATCGAGGCCTTGCTTTGCTTTCGGCTTGCTTTCTTTGTTTTTTCTAGTGCAAAATTTTCAGCGCTATTATCGCCACCATCCTTACCAAAATGTATACCAACGTCTAAACATGGTCTGGACGCCAGCCAAATCGAGTGCTTTAAGTCCCAGTTACAACTGGAATGACGCAGAAATGGCGAATATGGCATTCTTTACCCAAGAAGAAGCCCTATTCAATTCGGTCCCATCCGCTTCTGCCTACATTGAATTCAGTAACGGCGCTAATGCCACAATACATAATGATGCCTTTAGATTCTCAGAAGGCACTGAGAGCGCTTCCAAGCTATTCTTCTCGACAATCCCAATGCATGTGGATTTACCCCTCCCATTCCAGGCTGTTTCCAGTCTCCTTCAACGGTATAGCATGGAAGTTGTCAATGTTCAGTATTCTCTGGGTACAGAATTCATTCGTGACTACATCACAACGAGTATGATCAGATATGAAGAGCTCACAATTGAACAACAAGCCGCCACTCTCCTATCTCAAGTTTATTTTCTCCGATTCTGTCGTTCGCACCATGAATTCGTTCTGCGAGATCAGACGGATGTTCGTCTTCATGTTTATCAGATTGAGAGTCTTTTAAACCAGAGCACAAGGGAACCGAAACCCGAAGATGCTATGGCTGCTTTACATCTCATATCTGTGATCCTCTTTGACGGTGGTAATAGTGACAAGTGGCGACAATATCTTGATTTTGCAGCCAGATACGTCAAAGAGAGAATGCGAGGGACGAGAGATATAAATGGAGGACTTGAGAGGTTGAGGGAATTGGGTGATAAAGAAGCTTTTATTGTTAAGACCGCGATCTGGTTCGACGTCCTCGCGAGCGTAACGACCAATGAATCGCCACTGCTTCTAGATGTAGTTCGATCATTGTTCAAACCCAGTAGATCCGGTCTTGCCGAGCTCTCCGATACCACTGCATTTGCATTGATGGATAGAATTGATGGCAATGATGGAAATAGTACACCACCCAGTGAGGGTGAAAGTGAAGAAAAAACTTCGATGATGTCTCCTATGGGCTGCGAAAACAGAGTTGTTTGGGCTTTTGCAGAGATATCTTCTCTTGCACAATCAAAGTGGCAGCTCAAAGAACGAGGAAAACTCTCGATTAAAAATCTTGTACTCCAATCAAACAAGATTGAGAAAGAGCTGAAGGCGGGATATATGAAAAACACTAATGACTATTCGGATGTGATGTCCTATTCTAGGTATCTCGTATCCAATATCTTCCGGACTTCAGCACTTCTTTACCTTCATGCTGTCGTGAATGGTGGATATCCACAGGTATACCAAATTTCTCTGGCTGTGGATGAGGTGATGCGATGGATCAGATGTATTCCATGGAAACCCAAAGAGCAGACAGAGAAGCAGATACATAGGACTGTAATCCGGAGTACGGTGTTTGCATTCTACATCACGGGAGCGTTGACGGATGATGAAAAGTATAGAAAGACAATCATAGATCATTTGGTGCGAGAAGTTGGTGCGGTTATGAGAAACTGTAAAGCGATACTGGAGATATTGGATGAAATTTGGTCGGAGAGGAGGAGTGCTAGGAGTGGATCACAGTGTACGGATGAGGTGTTGTGGAGGGAAAAGTTGACGGGGCGACTGGGGGAGTCAATTTTGTTGGTGTAGAGATGTCGATGTGGTTCGTGGGTGTTATTGCTGTCGGAACGGAGGATCTATTGGGAGAGTCAAATCTTCAAAGTGAGACGACGCACAATAAAATCTCATTTCGATTTTTCACTGTCACATTTCTCTCTTCCTCTTTTCTCATCCCTTCCCTCCTCTCAGCAACCTCGTCATCATTTCTCCAAATGCTTCTGAATAACCCTATTCAAGCTTCTGGCTTAAGCTCTGTACGCAAAAACATGTAGCGAGTACATACATGTAGGACTCTTGACTACCAGGTTTTAGGTTTCCTTAGCTCAGACGAAATGTACTGGACTTGATTGGTTTAGAATCCTAATTGACTTTGAAAGTGACTTACTACATTCGAAATTGACGCAAACAACACTTTATGCTGCTTGCGCTGTGCCTATACTCTCTTAAGGACGCCATGGTTTGACCTAGAGTCTTTGAGAACTGATCATGCAATTCAAGGCCTTTGTTCTTGGGGGAAATAAACCAAATTCAAGGTTAGATGCTTTGTGACATACATGTATACAGTTCAAATACGGTTTTGATGGATGACTCAAGTCTACAAAGGATTGACCTTGGTGTTCTTGTTAATTAAAGTATATGGGTGTTTTATTTTTTATTTTTTCAAGTGCCTCTGGTTAGTATTATACTTTGATCCCTTCATAGACTCAAGTCATCAAAGGCATCAAACCTATATCGTCGAAAAGCAATTGGTCAACAACTTTGGCCAGTGAAACATGGTGTTGTCAGGTAAGATCAAGGACTTGTTTGGGAGGTGCCGTGATAAGGTTAGCCCTGAGTCCTTTACGGTTTTATTCTGATCAATTCTCTGACAGAGTCCCGCCACTCCTAGATCGTTTCTATTTGTACTGTACTCAACAGACCCTTTTTAATTTGACCGAAGATGACTCCCATACGGAAACCCGTCTACGATAAATTCGGACAGTCCGTTCATTTGTTAAATTGTGATAGTAGTCTCATATTATTTTGATCGGGGCTCATGCGTGAGTAAATGTCATGTCTGCCTGACCTGGATAGGGTCGATAATAGAAATACGTGCTCACCGAAACGTTCATAACCTTAGATTTCCGTACCTCTAAGCTCGCATTTCCTTTTTGTTTCTTCAGGGAGAAGATCAAAGCTCCAAACGGGGAAATGCACGAACTGCATTACATCGCCGATCATATTCTTATCAACTGTGGCGTGCTTCATATGTGAAACCCCGTAAATGACAATTCAATTTCGAACTTCACACTTTGATGCAATTCCACATAGAAAAAAATCACAAGTCCACAGGAGTCGTACGCACTTTAGGGCCAGTTTCAAGCGGATCGTGCATGTGGCAAAATAAAGGGCTCTGATATGGATGTTTTGATCTTCCGTGGAATAGGAAAGGAACAATGAAAACAGGTGTTTATTTCCCAATCTGACTGAAAGGGGATTTCTCTTGCCCGAATGAGCGGATTAAATTGTGGTTCCGGTGTCGGAGTCTGGGGCAGGTGATCCCCTAACATCCATATATGGATTTCTGTTCAACGATGGGTACAATCAATGGTATCTTTCACATTGTTGCTAGATCACAATAAGAGGTATCTGTAAAGTCAAGATCGTGGCAGGATCAAGGAAGCGAGACGATTGACACTGGAACAAAAGACCAATCGGGTTCAACACACCCGAAATCAGTGCTAGTATAGGAGCTTAGACAAAAAATGGAACTGAACTCCCATCTTCTGAAGTCTCCCAGAATACATGAGACACGCTCACCAATCGGTAAGAGTACTGTTTAGAACCATTGTAAGAAACAACAAGTTATGACGCAAGGCAACCTGTTGATCGTTCTTCAAATGCTTCAATGCTCAAAGCTCCTCAACAAGAGCGGGTCGACTTACTTGGAAAGTAGAGCACAAGTGGGAAGACAATAGCAATAACCTCATGCGTTCGAGGATCCCTTCAGGCGAACGAGGGTGAAGAAGACTCTTACGTCTCTTCGACCCACTCCAATTGCTCAAAAAAAAGGGAAACAAGTTTCCACGCTTTTATGAGCATGCTTGTTACATCAGACAGTCTGACAGAGATTAGGTTCTTGTGATGCGAACAGCCAAGCTGAACAAAAGAGTTACAGCTGGATTAAATGTACTGTTCTAGATTGTGCCACACTCTTCTCTGTCTGTCAATGAATCCAGAAGATGATGTTACAGAAATAATTATTGTGCTATCAACAAGCTAAGCAAGTCTGATTGGCCTATCACCAAAGAATGTCTGAATCCCCGGATAGAATAGTGCTTACGAAATACGGGGTTGAGTGGGTAGATGATATCATTGGAGGGTTCTCTTTTTATCCTCCGACTTCTCTGGTGATGGCCAGTTGAAATCCTAGGATTCCTCAGCTGGGTACTCATTATTGAAGAACGGAGCAATCGTGGTGATTCATTAGAGAAATATCCTCTTGTTAGCGTTTTCAACGGTCATGAAATCCCCTTGCCAACGTTCTGGTGTACTTTCCGAAAACGCTAGTCAATGTCATCCTTTTGACGCGGTGGCTGGCGAGAGTAATCATCAATACACACCTCTTCCACGCGAGAGTCGGACGGTTCTCAAAATTGCTTTCCTATCTTTTGATAAGCCTATCAAATGTCTCGGGGAGCTTCCACATACACGTACAGTGACCAGCGACCAGCACTCGTATATCTCTGACTTGGAAGTCTATTGATTTGTAATCTCCCCCTTACTCTCACTCGACGACCCGCATTCGGAATGTTTATGATCCATGCTCATTAATCGTCAGGATGTCTGGGACAAGTAATTCATATTGCTGTATGGCACGCCACGAGCATGTGAGGAGTTAGAGCCTCAACAAGAGGTCTTTAATGTAGTTCCAAGAGCTTGACGGGTTGCATGTAGCTACTTAAATGAAATTATTTTCCGCCTGGTGACCAGAGAGTCTAGGATGGGAACAATCTGAGAATTCCAGTTGCAATGGGAATGCCTACTATACATTGGTCATCAGGTCCTCATCATACAAAAGCAGGACAAAAGCAGGCCGAATGTGATACGAAACAAGGAGGAGAATATAACTCTCAGAATCCAAGGAATTAAATACTCTCCGGCCGAGTTCGGATTTTCCCGTGTCCAGCCCTTCTTTCCATTGATGCTCAACACAGCTAATGCATGTGTACCTCAGAAACCAGAGATTGCGAGATTGTCGAACGTTATGTAATAAATTCAGGGGAAAAAGGCTTGGAGAAATACCACGTTCGGACATCTTCAAGTTGAGGGCAGAACCCTGGCCAATCCGACTAAGGCAAGCCATATGGATATAAAGATCCGGCACCAAGTATGTGCCGTGGGTCGCTAGTGTTGATCGTCCGATGAGGTAGGGGTAGGCATCTTATCCTTGAATCTGATCTCCGCACGGAAATAGAACCTGACAGGTTCAAAAACCAGGTCGAGAAACTCTTTTCAGCAAAATTCCTGCACAGGACCCCTTGGAAACGATCCGTCACGTTGTCTCTCCTCTCTTATAATTATCTTTCCAAAACTAGCTGCACCTCGGCTTTGCCTCCGGTTTCCCAACTCCTCATAAGATCTCGCAGAACAAATTTCTCCGACACAACTTGCCTTTTCCTCAACAAATACATTGATCCTCCGAGTACCCTAAAAATCAGCACCCGATTACTTGGGCAGTTTCGAGGAAATGCCTTACAGAACTACCTCACCTGGCGGAAGCCCTTCTCCCTCCGCATCCCCTTCATCCACCTCGAGCCCAGAGACCCTACCAACCTGCCTAGATCCCTCTACCATGAACATTCGAGCGGAGTCATCCCACAGTACCCGCAGCACTCCGACTCATTCCTCAGCTGATCTTCCCCGGACACAAACAGCTGGTAAAGGAGGATGTTGGTGAGCTAAAGTGACTCGGCACTACAATATGTATTGACCATCAACCTTCTCAGGACATGTCGTCTCCGCCGAAAGGTTCGTCACTGACATAACTCTTCCATCATTCTGGCTGACGACGTGATCGGACAGAAATGCGACGAACAGCGTGAAGGGGATACATGCCGGACATGCAAACGCCTCACAATCACTTGTTTGGGATGGGGCGCAAGGCGTCCAGAGTGGATGCGAGTTCGTCCTGAGTCTTCCATCAACAATGAACCATACTGACTTACTCTGTAGGACAAGAAGGCGGTTGATGAATATAAAGCTGGAATCAAGGAACAGCTAAATCGAGCAGGTCTAATTCGCGGACAGCCTCGATCGCAGTTGATAAATCGTAGTCTCCCATCTCGTGTAACATTAGCAACAGCACCAACACATCCCCCAATCCAGCATCAAACTTCAGCTCCCGAAGTCCCTGGCACTATACAATCATCATTGAGTCTTGTTTCCAACAACAATCACGAAGAGCTCTCTCTTTTCACCCCCGTCTTCAATCTCAATGAATCCTATGGCTTTCCTGAGATGCCCAGTATGTCCTTTGAAACCGTAGTGCTGTGTGAGGGCCGTCCAGTTGACCTATTATTGCTCCAGGTACCACAAGTCCTGCGTATGACAATATGTTCTACAATGTTCCAGTAGAACCCAGTGGAATGGGCATGACATCTATGAATAGGATATATTCCCCGGAGCAGTTGTCATCACTGCCAAGCACGGCATTAGCCTTTGAAAGTCTGCCCAATTTCACAGTATTTCCTGGTGATAGTTTTTCAGAACAACCTTCAATGCACGTCTCGCCTTGCCAGCAGACAATCAATATCGACCAGATTCTTATCGAGTTTAACCATGCCCGTCAAATGCTGTTCAGGTTTGATGCATACGGCGTCGTTTCCAGAGTAACGTACATTGTGAGTCATTATGTTTGCTCTTGAGGGGCGCCGTCTGAAAGAAACTCTTTGTACCAGTTGATCAAGCAAGATCCAGCTGGCCCTGTGGCCAAAGCAGTCAAGGCGTTAGTCCAGCTGCACCAGAAAAAGATGCGCGTCGCTCAGGGATTATCTGATACTAAACCTGAGCATTCTCCGGCATTTTATTGGCGCAATGAGGCTCTAATGCAAATAAAAAGTAATAAGGATTCGCGACACCGAGCGGTAGAGGTGGAGTCTGATGCCATAGCTTCTTTATACCTTGTTCTATTTTCCCAGCTCGATGGTTGTCGCGTTGACTGGAACGAACCTTTCACCATCCTCTGTGATTGGCTCGTAGCAACAGGATTAACATCAACGGAGGAACCCTGGCTCTTCTTCCAAGGCATGTCTACCGCAAGCCGTCTTGCCGTTAAGGGAACATTAGTGAGTAAACCAATACTGGAGAGAATCTGCAAATTTCTGATAGTTTCTTGATCAAAGTGGATCGATATTATTGCTAGTGTCACGACGGGGAGAGGACCAAGATTCATTGGCTTGTGGAGACGTCTACTCGGAGAACGAGGGATGTATTGGAATCAGAATATGACATTCCAACGAGGTCTTCGGATAGATACCTTGATAGGGTGTCCGGACGAAGCATTGTTGATGATGGCGGAAGTTTCCGTTTTGGCTCAATGGAAAACGAATGCCCAGCGCGAAGGGATTTTGAGCTATCGAGAACTGATTCGAAGGGGAGATGTAATTGAACAGCGCCTAAGGCAGAACGTCACTGACACAAGTAGCGATGTCAATTTGCCGAATGAGACAACCGGCGAGCCTGACGCGGCATTTCCAAGCGATGATGTACGTGCTGTAGTTGCTGATCTCTTCAAAGAAGCTGCAACTCTATATCTTCATACCGTCCTAAGTGGTCCTTGTCCTGGTGAGTGTCTGGTTCAAAGGAGGAGCAATCAAAGGCTAAATTTTATAAGGTGTTCTGGAAATCGGAAAGTGTGTTCACAACATAACGCAAACTTTGGGATGTTTGCCGTCAGAGATAGAGCGAAGTGTAATATTACCGATCACACTTGCTGGATGCATGACCAATGATTCAGCTCAACTTGATTTTCTGAGAGGGAGACTTCAAGCGCAGAACGAAAGTATTGGGAATCTCATGCAGGCCAGAGCGCTTATGGAAATCGTATGGGAGAGACGTGATGCCAACACGCTACTTGGTGGCGTATCATTATCGGACACTGTACAGGAGCAAAACTTACGATTACTTTTGATCTGATCTGGTCACCTTTCTGAAGTTCTTTCCTGGGCTATTCCTTATACACCACACATTATTTACCACCGGCCATTGTATCATATGCCTAACATAATTATCAGAGTATTGTATTTTTAGGGCCAGAAGTGAAACTATTTACCAATCTATGATTTTGTCGAAGTCATTGATGGGATCGTGTTAGTTTTCAGCGCTCAGGGTGTGTTGATGAGCGCCCAACCAGGACTTTCTTAATTTGCCCTTGCCATCGTAAATGAGTAGGACCAGCTCAGAAGAGCGCGTCCAGCGACAAGGAGTGTGCTGCAACTGCAGGATGGAAGAATAGTGATCGTTGCGTAAATTGCGTAATGAAGGTTAATTCTTGACGCGCAAAATCGGGCACCAAGATATTCAAGAGGGCTGACCGTTGAGAACGGGGAATTCAAAAGTGATAGGGAGGTTCTGTTTGGACTTAGGGATATATATACAAGCGGAGAAGCAAATTAATATTCATTGAGGAGCTGTGGGCGGCGAAGGTAGAGGTAAAGAGAATTCTGGGCGCAAGTAGCTCGTCAAGTTTATACTGGTTGCGCCGGGAATGTTTTGTTCCACCAATGGGGCACACATGATGGTGCACATGACCTCGCTAGACTATTATCAGCCAAGGCCGCCGATAGAGCAGGCAGTGAGCGCACATTTATCAGAAGGTTTTGAGTATCTACTATTGCGCCCAGAGAGCGCCTATCAGCACTCAGTGCTTCGAAGGTTCCCTTACCATCCACAGGTGGCTACATTTAGCATATCAAATCAGTCGTCTACAACTAAAAAGCAAGTTTAGCGAGACTTGTGCATTCTTTCTTATCTCTCACTCTGACTCGCAGACACTCTATTATCTTTTGCATTGTCAGATAGGTCTAGCCAGAGGTTCTATCCTCTTGAGCCAGCATTCCATCTCGCGAGTCGACTCTGGCCTGTGAAAGTACTCAAATGCATACCAATCCCCACACCTTGCATGACAGTTTCCATATTGGCTGGACGTCTTGAAGCTCGCTGTGTAATAACGAAGCCTCTCTTCGTCTGATATTCCTTCGCAATTCACGTTCCATTAAGCATAAGCTACCAACATCTACTATAGGATGAATGTCTGCGAAGCCCATTGCCGAAGTGGAAGCGGTCAGCCGAGAGATAACCCATGACAAGGTGCGTAGTTCACGACTTCTTAGACGAAAGGAGTTAGCTTCTTAGGACAATACCGTGGATTCGGTTCTTCTCACACCGACTCGTCTTCCGATATCGGGCCCTAAAATCAACATTCTGCTAGCCACGGTAGCGTAGCAAGGCCGCAAGGACGATTGTGAATGTCAGGAAACTTGTTTCATGACAATGCTTCTGATGATATAGGTGGAGTAACTGTCGATGCTTTTTTATCTGGCTCATCAAAAGACCATCCCTTTGACCCAGGCTCCCACAGCAGAGCTCAGATATTGAGGAACCAGAATCTCACAAGAAGTCAGGATCGACATGTGATTTGTCTTCACAACATCTTGGAATGGAAGAGTTAGACTCAAGGGTTGGTCAATGCTTCTACGGATGGCTGAATTATAAAGGATGTATAGCCGAGGCGCACAAGGCAACTTCTGTTCTCCAAAATTATTCAGATGCTCTGATTCTACTTCGGGAACGGTGTATGGATGCCGCCATACTCATGAGCATATTTTCTTGTTCAGGCATTATACTGATAATGCTTTCGGTAGTGTTGGCGCTAGGAGCACGGCTTCTACTATATCCTTAGCCGTGAAATTGGGGTACCCATATCACAGTTACCAGATCCGAAAAAGCTGTCCATCAAAGTACATGGAGCAGTTAGATTGTATCGACGACTTGACAGATAGCTGCATCAAACGACAGAGTTCAAAACAAAACACCTTAACATCAATCAGTAGGACAATGATCAGTTGAACTCATACATTATTACCCACATAACCTACATAAGGTGAAAATCAGAATTAATCAAATGGATGGGAGATAGTGAAGCTCGGATAATCCAAGAGAAGATAGATAAATCAAAAGTTCACTACAGCTCCCAGATGTAGTCTTACATCACCAGAAATGTGTCCAACTTCTTGTCAAGACCTTGATCACATTTCAGAAAGACGAAGTGCAATGTTCGTCAACAAGGCCAGGAATAGGACAA
>Ga0154005_100160_pt1 | contig 35397 bp, 49 predicted proteins | sample TSFL089MetaG_FD_104698 | JGI IMG/M metagenome (GOLD analysis project Ga0154005, IMG submission 104698) | Attine ant fungus gardens microbial communities from Florida, USA - TSFL089 MetaG | ecosystem: Host-associated > Fungi > Mycelium > Unclassified | place: USA: Florida, Lake Talquin State...
CAAGAGCAGAAGCGGCACCACCCTGAAAGAAGCATGAATAACGAGGCTCAGCTCAACAGTTCAACACCTACCCCATTGCAAATTCCAGCAGCACCATATTGGCCAGGCTTGAGAGCATGCACAAGAGAAACAATGATACGTGAACCAGAGTTCCCAATGGCATGACCCAGTGCAACAGCACCACTAGATGTTATGTGAGTGTGAGCGTATGTTTCCTTGTTCCAATTAGCTGAAGAAATTAGCTGAGGAGAACGTACCCATTAACGTTCATCTTCTCTGGAGGAATGTTAAGAACCTTCTCCGCTATACGGGCGACGACGGAGAAGGCCTCGTTCACTTCGAACAGAGTCATATCGTCGATGGAAAGACCAGCTCGCTGGAGAGCTTTGGGAAGGGCGACCGTAGGAGCACCAGGGAAATCAATGGGATCAACACCAGCATCAGCGTAAGCTATGCACAAAATCAGGAATGCCAATGATTTCATATAGACTGTACTTACAGACAATCTTGGCAAGGGGCTTCAAGGCCAGTTCTTTGGCCTTCTCAGCAGATGTAAGAATTAAAGCTGAAGCACCATCGCTGATAGGCGAAGAGTTTGCGGCCGTGATAGTACCATCCTTCTTGAAGGCCGAACGAAGTGTGGGGACCTTGTCGAAGATTACCCTCCTGAATTCCTCATCTTCGCGGACGATAGTGTCGCCTTTCTTGCCTTTGACGGTGATTGGGATGATTTCAGCATCAAATGCCCCAGACTCCCAGGCTCGGGCCGCACGCTTGTAGGACTCAATGGCGTGGGCATCCTGGGATTCACGATCGATATCATATTTTACCGCAGCATTTTCTCCACAGTTACCCATAGCGAAATCATTGTAAACATCCCAGAGACCATCAGTCTCAAGAGAGTCGCGAGTGGTAAATTTACCGAACGCAGGATTCTGACGGGGAAGAAGGAAACTAGTGAGGTATCAGTAAGACTGATCATGATACAATGTGGTAAACACACGGGGCATTACTCATGCTTTCAAATCCACCAGCAGCCACAACGGAGCTTTGGCCGAGCTGGATGCTTTGAGCAGCCAACATGACCGATTTCATTCCACTTGCACAGACTTTGTTAACTGTAGTGGCATCAGAACTTGACTTGAGGCCTGCACCTAGAGCCACTTGGCGAGCGGGTGATTGACCAACGCCAGCTTGGACTACATTGCCAAGATAAACCTCTTCAACAAGAGCAGCATCGACATTCCCCTTCTCGAGGGCGCCCTTGAGGGCAATAGTACCAAGCTGGGGACCCGTGAAGGATTTCAAGGCACCATTGAAGGATGCGACGGGTGTGCGAACGGCAGAGACTATGACGACTTCAGGAACTTGAGACTAGGTTGCAATTCAACGACTGGGCCTCAAGGTTAGGTGAACGACAAACCATCATGCGGATTGAATAAGAGGAACGAGAGATACGGGTTGCAGTTGGCAAACGCGTGAGCAACATCGTTTGATATGAGCTTTCGGAAATTCGCGATCCAATCGTACGACAAACGGGGAGAAATTTGGAATTGTGGAAGGACAGCTAATATATGATTAGGAGAGAAATAGGCACATTTATAGATGTCAGGCATTATGATCCGTCCTGCTCCTGCTCTTACACAAGTCTTGATTAATATTATCCACGGTGAAAACCAAAACCAGTTCACACCTTACATGCCATCAATGATCTGGATGTCACATTTTCATTAAAATATCTACAGATTTAGGACACTACAGACTACTAGAAACCACATTTCTAACCAGTAAACTGTCTTGACTTCCTCAGTCCAATCATCTTGGGCTATCTCTCGCACTAACTCATCAACAGCTGTTGTCGTTTCGCAGGGATGCAGATACCAGCATGGAAAACCCAAGGTCGGATGGTCTCCATGAGAGAGGAAAGGAAAAGTGGATGTGGGAATGTAAAGAGCATAAGAGGACACTTCAATATGATCCCAGGCATTGACCTTAAAGAGCGAAGTTCTTAGAGCTTGTGCAAGCGGGAGAGGCGTTCCACCTATCGTGGATGCTCAGGAATCAGAAGAAATGCTTTTCATGAGCAAACCCACTGGAATCACAAAGAAGGAAGTAAAATGTTGGAACCCTGAAAGTTGCGGAGAGAACAACATATTGTTGACAGATAAGTACCTCAGATTCCAGGGATTTCGGCAGAACAGTAGGATCAGCATCCTCGAGTGATCCGGCCTCCCCCACAGACCCATCAAGAGCACAAGGAGGAGGAGCATCAGACCGGTGAAAGACGTCGATAACCCGAGACATGAAACCAAGATTTGGATAACTCTGGATTGCCACTCAGACAATATGCAGAATCCCGAATTCAGTAGCATACAGTATGTTCATGCCAGGCCCATCCTTTGAGAGCAGAATCCGGCGTCAAATTGTTGTGTCGAGCAATGAATGCCTTGCATGCAACATCAAACTGAGGACGTGTGAGCATATCTGTGACAAAGGTTGAAGTGACATAACGTAACGCTGTGAAAAGCTGTATAGAACATGAGATAAGGTTTGAGCCACCGCCCATACCTGACAAAGTCGCGACTCCATATTCAAAGAAAGCCCGTGTCAGTGCCGGCTTGCCGTCTGGTAGTCATTGTCGTGGACAGTTCCGATACAAAACCATGGCCGTAGGAAAGGTCTGCTATGCTTGGTCTTAATGTCGGAATAATGTGTCTAACTCTTCGTTCGTTACAGAACAAGCGTCTCTCGAAGGGTAAAAAAGGTCTCAAGAAGAAGGTCGTTGACCCCTTCACTCGCAAAGGCAAATATGTCTTTTTGCAGTGTTGATGCGTGGGCTCACATTCTCTGAAGACTGGTATGACATCAAGGCTCCTTCAATCTTCGATGTCCGAAATGTTGGCAAGACCTTTGTCAACCGATCCGTTGGCTTGAGTGCGTATTTAGGATGTTGAGAGCGAGAACATAACTTTGAATGTGGTATTTTAGAGAACGCCAATGATTCTCTCCGTGGCCGTATTATCGAGGTTTCGTTAGCTGACCTTAATAACGATGAGGAGCAATCCTTCCGCAAAATCAAACTGCGTATCGACGAGATCCAGGGCAAGAATTGTCTGACCAACTTCCATGGCATGGACTTCACCTCCGACAAGCTCCGCTCCCTCGTCCGCAAATGGCAAACTCTAATCGAAGCCTATGCGGATGTCAAAACCACCGATGGATATCTCCTCCGCCTCTTCGTCATCGGTTTCACAAAACGTCGACCTTCCCAAGTAAAGAAGACTACATACGCACAGTCGGCCCAGGTGCGTGAAATCAGGAAAAAGATGTTCGAGATCATCAACCGTGAGGCGACAAGTTGCGATTTGAAGGAGTTGGTACAAAAGTTCGTGCCTGAAGCTATTGGTAGGGAGATTGAGAAGGCCTCGAGGAGCATCTACCCCTTGCAGAATGTCCATGTCTTTAAGGCCAAAATTCTGAAATCACCCAAGTTTGATGTCTCTAAACTTCTCGAACTTCATGGTGAATCTACTGATGTACGTTTACACCGCATGCGATGATTCTGAGATTGTACTGACCAGCGCAACAGGAGACTGGTACACGGGTAGTCAAGGATTTCAAAGAACCTGTACCCCTTGAATCTGTTTAAACATTTCCCGTAGTTGTTCCTCTCCTTGTATCCTTTACCTATGATCTCTGATATGCAACGATGATGCTTTTATCATTCATATATGTACATGCTTTATGGTGTAATCCGAGGTTTCTCGATTTCTTGATTTGGCAATTGAATCGTGCGACAGATCCAATATTTCAAGTCTGGTCGAGTCTAGCATGGCTGATGTTGATTTTTTGAGGCAGAAACTCAAGATCTATCCAGATTTTCCTCGTCAGGTGAAAATAAAGATTTGATTGCTTTACCTACGAAAAGATTTGATCTTATCAGCGTTCATGAATTTAGGGGATTGCTTTCTTGGATATCTTCCCAATCTTACGCGACCCACTTGCCCTCGAAACATTAATCACTCACTTCGTCCACCACATAACCTCACACACTCTTGGGTTTTCGGATCACTATAAAGTAGATGTTGTCGTTGGCCTTGACGCCCGTGGGTTTCTTTTCGGACCCATCATTGCCTTGCGATTAGGTGCCGCCTTTGTCCCTGTACGCAAAAAAGGCAAACTGCCCGGAGAATGTGTACAGGCAGAGTATGTGAAAGAATATGGCACGGTCAGCCAATCCAACATCTAATGCGGATAACCTTCTGACTACGTTCACGTCCGTTAGGATTCTTTCGAGATGCAAGCCGATGCTATTAGACCTGGTCAAAACGTGATCGTTATTGACGACTTAATTGCTACCGGTGAGTTTGGCCCGCTTACACAATGCTCGTAATTTTATCCTTTGTGAAGGTGGCTCTGCCAAGGCTGCAGGGGAGCTTGTCAGGAAACAAGGCGGTAAGGTCCTCGAATATCTCTTCATCATAGAGCTTCTCTTCCTGAAAGCATCTACTACACTCGATGCTCCCGTTTACTCTATTATACAAACCGAGGATTAAACACCTATACATAGGGCGATCATAGTAGGATTACTTAAACCAACAATCGGGTATTTAGCAATGGGTGGCCATTGATATACAATATCCGTGAATTTGAGGTATCTTGATATTTATCGTTTTCAACCTTCTCCGATACATCCAGGGGTTCCTCTCCCTGGAGCTTTTGGAACGTTGTTCCTCGGTCAGACCTAACAAGAGGATCCTGATGAATGGCCATCATAACCTGACCTGTTCCCAAGTGTGTGTCTACTGTCTCCATCAAGTGTAGAAGGACATTGCCTGCAGTTTTAGCCAGCAATAAAAGTCCAACATCCGAAATATCTCCAGCTTCCTCCGCCTCTTGGGCATCAGCAGTGGGATTAATGGCAGTCTCGTCATTGCCAATGACAAGGATTCCCGCAGCGCCGGCATGCCGAGCTTCGAGAAGTTTTTCAAGGAATGTACAATCTCCTCGTTCCACTACAAGTACACTGTCAAGATAAACGTGCTCATAAGGGAGACATCCTTTGAGGTTGCCAGAATCACGAAAGAGTGGCAGCCCTCCTCCCCTAGCCATGCGTGGTAGCTTGTCGTGAGGTTCAATGGCACGCACTGTGAGGTCTGCGCCGAAGAAAGCCGTAAAGGCGGTCAGGCGTAAGCCTAAATCTGTGTTCCCCAGGTTCGTTAGCTGAACTCCAATCTCAGAGTCCATTGTGTTGAGGAAAAGACGGAGCTGAACGTCGGAATCACGAGAGTTTCTCGGAACGATAGTCCTTGTGTCCTTTGCTGGTGGCATAAATATTGTGGAGTCGTTGATATATACCATATGTCCCGAACGAACATGGTAGTGACCCACTGAACTTAAATCAGTCTTTGAATGGCAGTGATGTCGGAGGACATACGTTTACGAATTTCGTATCCTTGGTCATCAAGGCGGCGGACGATCTGGGTCTTTATACCAGTAATGTTGTGAATGATAAAACCATCTGAAACAGGCTCTAACTTCAGGAGACTGGGGCTGAGGTCCTCTGGAACAATTCGTCCATCAGCGGAGAGGATGAAGTCATATGACTTTCCAGGGTTTGGTCAAATCATCATTGAAGATGAATAGATGATTACTCACGAAGCTTTCGGCGATAGGTTTTTCACACCACCCATTGGGGGACCAAGCGTCTATTTCAGTTGAGCTTGCGTGCACTTCAAGCAATTTGCGTGCATAATCGTAGTCGCTTCTTGAACGAATGCCACGAACAAGACCATTATCAGCAGAGCGGTTATTGGGGGCTTCAATGAAGGGTTTGTATACAGGACATTGGTGGTTGTCCACGGGACGCATTTTTCTCCGCGGGAGAGATGTAGGTCGTAAATGTTTTCTGTCAAGGAATATAATATGACCTTCTGTGGTGAATACGTAGTTCGAGTCATCGTGATGCACAAAGTTCTCTTCATCAAACAATAAATAAAGATACTAGAAATGATAGACGTTAGATAAAGCATGGTTAGGTATGTTCCACTTCAAACCTTGAGTGTTTCTGACAGTGTGAAGGATTCCATACGATCATCACGCTTATTTGTCCGAAGGTCTTGGATGCCAGTCAGTCCACATATAACGCGAGATCTGGCAATGAGGTCTTGGAGCACACGTTCTCCGACATCCAGGTAAAAAGGATCGCGAGTTGCCTGATGAGCGACCTCAGCAGAAATGTTAGTCTAAGAACATTAGTTGGACGGACCCGGTAAAGGTACCATGTCGATTCAATGAATTCTACATATAAATTCTAGTGAAATTGAGTTAAGCACTGGAATTTTGGCTCACCTGGCCGCAGAGGATATTGATGGGAAGTGGCTTTCTTATGACTCGTATCGTATACTTCAGGAAGTCCAGAGTGCCCTCGCCATAGGTTATAGTCTGTTAGACACTGTCAATAAACTGAGTTTCAAGATGGAGACTTATGTACATAGCATGTGTAACTTGATTGCACTCTGAACATCGCCGGCCAAAACTTGCAGCCCTGGCCAGAAAGCGGATAGTGAATCTACAGTAAAGTACACTGTATCTCCGGTCATCATGTTCACAGGACGATACTAAATAACAGGAGATATCTAGCCCGTCGACAAGAACTAGAAAGACTGATGGGACTTACCCAATAACCATCCGCTCCTCGCGAATAGCGCATTATAGCTGCATATGCATCATCCCAGACATCGAGAAACTCGATTTCACCTACGAAATATAGATAAGATCGACAAAATCAAAAGAACGAACGCACCGCTTAAAATGTACCATTTCAACGCATACTCAAAAAAGGAATCTACGCCAGCTCCAATAGACATAACCTCAGGAGCTGTCCATTCCTGCATGCAAATAAATATATTGTTGATCTTTCCTTGCGTAAGGACGTACACCATTCCAAGTATTGATTGTATTTCCAACGAGGCCAATCTCGGATTTACGGTTCCACAGTGCAAAAAATGCCTGATTCGTCACATCAAGTACCCCCAGAGTTGAGAAGATAAATCACCTTGGATGCGGCCTTCTCAAACCGCTCATCTCCAGTAAGCCGACTAAGCGTTGCAAATTCCAATATCAGAGACCCTGCTCCAGCGGTGCCTGAGATTGAAACTAAGTACCCACTCACATGATCAACAATTAGAACCCATACTGACAAGTTTCCAGGGTTTCTCCTCGAACAACACCTTTACGAAGATTGACCTTTACAACGCGTGTATTGAGTTTTGGTATGAGAAACCAAACAAACGATAGTCAATACCCTAGCAAATGGCAAACCGGTCCGCGTAGAGAATGCCGGGAGGAGTCGATTGCCAAGATCGTGAGCAAGTTCCAACAGCTCCCCACGGTACCAGGGAAGGAAGAAGGGCTGTCCTTGACGACTAGCGAATAGATGGCCCGAAAGTAAACCTCCAAGAACTCGAATCGTAGTTTCAAACACTTGAGGTTTTGTATTCACATCGAATTGAACCCAACGGATAACATTCTTGATAGCTTTTTCAAACCCCTCTCTGTCATCAAGAACAACCAGTGTGTCAAGCACATCAACAAGCGTAAGAGAGAAGTTTCCAGCAACATCATTGGCCGCAATATTCGTGCTGGGCTCAAATAAACAGGAATGCGAAGCAACGTAGGAAAAACATACGGATTTTCCCAATCAGGACCTTGACCAGAACATGATAGCGGAGTGAGCTGAAAAACGCTATTCAGGCTATTGGAACATCGAAATTTCAGATGGCATACTTCGTCTAATGGGAAAGCTGGGGAATGAATTTGAGACGAGTGTATCAAAGGATGATGATGAACTGCTTACCGAAAGTCATGTAGTTGTCATAGCCATGATAAAATAGTTCTCGCGTCCTCTCCCTGTATCCTGAAGGTCAGTTGGATTCCGGTGGAGCCTCCGGAGTATGGTTGTGTGACGTACCGGGCTACAAGTTTTCGTTGACTAGACCAGCCCGAGCCTGAGAGAGGAGACGCTGAAGTGTTAGCAAACTGACGGGGAATTTGAAAGGAGGCCAACAGAATGAGAAAAAGACATTCCGGTAAGAATTGTCTCCAGTGCATAGGAACACAGCTAACCTGGAACCTAATGTCGTGGCAGAAAATCAGTGACGTGTGACCTCGCGCAGATCAAGATTAACAGCCAGGTCATGCCTCCCGCCCTTGACCCTCCTAATGCCCTCAGCAACTACATGCTCAGAGGCTGGGTATGTTCGGTTTTCCTGAGCAACAGTGCACTGATACAGTCCAGGTTTTGACCAACAACCCATGTTCAACTAAAGATTGTGCAATACCACTTTTGCGCTCGCCGGCAGGCCAGAATCCAGTTGTCCATTTCTGCGTGAACTGTGATGAGAATCAAAATGGTATGTCTGCTGTGATTATCTAGTACTTATCTTGTCAACATTCCAAAGAGTCACGAGAGCCTCAAGCTGTATCTACCACTCAAATGGACATTTCCACTTCGACGTCCTCTGCTTCTCATGTAACAAGGGTGTCTACCCCAGCCACGGACTTATCTGATGCTGCGGATGAATTTATTCCTTTTGTTGAGAGTGAAGAAACACGTCGGCGTCGTGAGCAAACCGACCGTGCATCTGCGGAGATCGGCCGACGTCTATTGCAAGGTTGGACGATGCTGGGTGATGAATGTCCGAGGAGTGAGTGTTACTTTGTTCCACTTGTTCGTGCACCCAAGACAAGTGGGGAAACAAACCCGAAAAAGGTTCAGTTTTCCATTGAACCTTAACGCAATCTTTAACGCAGTTTCAGGAGTGTGTCCTATGCAGAAATATGTACACCACCGAGAAAGATTGGGCTGGACGGGAAAACTTGGTTCTAGTCAATGCTAGTCCTACAGCACGAACTGTCGCCCCAGTCCCCAAAACTCATCTACCCACTGGCCTTGCACAAGTAGCCCCTTCAACAAGCCAATTTCATCAAGTAAGCCTCTTCAAGATATGTGTTCTCAGGTCCTTTAGATTGATACCTTATCTTCAAAATCCATCTTCCTCAATCAGCCTGAACAGGCGGGTCCGGATCCAACTGTAAGGAAACTTTTGAACCAGGTTTCAACTGTGAATATTACAAGTAATTTCTTCCGAAATCTTACCAAATTTTTACTAGGCAGAGTCGACCATGGACACACTTTGTGCTTCTTCCGAAGCTTTGCAGCTCTCGCTACAAAGTCTCAATACTCGACTGACATCACTCGTGTCCAACCCCACCCTCACAGACCCTTTTACCATAGCTACAACTGCAGACGCGATGACGAAGGTCATCCAGGCCTTATCTAATGTAAAGCAACTCCAATGGAATGAGACACAGGCACACATGATGACATGAGCGTGCATCGTTCGTGCGTCGTTCGAGCACTCGATTTTATAACACGAGTACTGGTCGGTGTTGTATAAACCCAGAGATCATTGTAACACGCTCGGCTCTGCAAATGTTATCAATGATTGACTTCGGAAATGAGCATTTTCAACACGCTGTCTAGGGGTAGTGTCAAATACAAATCATTCATGGAGTTGTGGTGCATTTCGACTGCATGGTCACCTCGTGTGCCACACTGATCTAGTCTTAGGCCACTATAAAGCTCATGGTATCCCATCTGCCATTTAACGCCATGCCCAACTTCAATATCTTAAGGACAATTGGCGGGCTCAGAACCTCGCCTCGTCCGGCACCCATTATCGCCAAAGACTTTGTTTATGATACGGCAGGCGCCCTGTCTCCAGCGAACTCTATTACACAACCACGTTCGGCATCCATCCCTCCTGAAACCATCAAGTCCCAGCCCATAACTGATCCTTCCCTTGGACGGCGAGGTACACTCAAGAAGAAGTACAAGGCAAGATGTTTTCCAGTTCAATTAACGAGAATCATTCAATTATTTAATGCCTATAGCACCGATATCATACCTCAGAAGGTGCTCCCATGGCTCCCATGGTACTACAGTCAGAGTCGCAATACCCCCAAGACGATGTATTACCTAGCCTCCCTATTATCGCTCACCAATCTTCAGGGTACGAACATGCCAGCATATCCACCTCTATCTTGCCAGAGAAGTATCCATTTCCGTATGAAGACAATCACCAACAAAGATTTCAAATCAATCCAAGTACAGATTCTGGTACCCCAATGTCAGGTGGTATGTCAGGATTTAACAACAGTCTCTCAACGGCTTACGCAGATTTGTCTGCACCTCGAGGTGGAATACATCCCAAGCACAATGGCAGACATCATAGCCGACATCATCACCATCACCATCACTGTCCCCAGTCTCGATCTCCGCAACGATATGAGCATAAAATCTCCTATGCCACACCCCCGACACATGGTTATAGTCACAGTTCCCCCAAACACACATCCTGGGAGCCTGAATACAGTAGAAGTCGATCTAGATCTAGATCTTTTACCCCCATTCCGTCCGTATACCGAGAACCCGATAGTATGGGGGATCCGTATGGAGATCCAATGATTCAAGAAAATAGTGTTCATCTGATTGGAACAAATGGATACAGACGCTCACTACACCGCAGTTCTGAAAGACTTGTACTTGAACTTGATCAAGATCACGGACCTTCGTGTACACAGCAGCCAGCGATGATTGAATGGCTCTCGAACACAACGGAACGACAGGTGGATGAAGAGCCTCCGACTATACATGATCCCGAGGCGACACTTGTTGGAGAGTCGGAGTCTCAAATCATCTCTCCACCTATTGGGAGAGAGAACAGAAATGTCTACCGCACCTGCGAGCCCGACCACGAACCGGATGCCTCGTACCTCAGGTGGCGGGCACCTGCACAAAATCATGCCTACGAAGTATCTGTTCTAAGTGGTTTTCTCGCTAGCCAGACACTGATTTATTTATTTTTGTAGAACAGACGTCATGAACATAACAGGGCCCCCGAAGAACCGCAAATAAAGATTCATACGCCGTACAGGGATCATCATTATTCTGAAACGATCGAGGTAAATGGAAGAACCTCATCCGTTATTCATACTTATCCTCAAACAGCCAAGAATCTATGAACGATGCCCTTCCCTTGACGGGTCCGACTCAGATCCGGAGGAGTGCTGCTATATAGTCCCTTCCGGGGCGCATGTAGTTTTCAGGGACCATAATGAAACTGCTCGGTTTGTGGTCCACTTCTTAGCTGATGGAATTCATTTACATGAGGTGAAGGATCGGCGAACCTGGTCATATCACTAAGGGACGGTCTAGGAGGGACTTAATGACGTTCACAGTTCAGGATGAGCATGGAAACATTTTGTATAGACATGGTCCAATGGACGGTGGCCGTTATAGAGACGATAGACATCTTCGGTATGTCCTACATTTGATAGAAGGGTCGGGAGCTTAGTTGGGTTGATCACAGTCCTGATGATCCACAGTCTCGCCGTCCGGTCAAAGTCATTATGATTGACGAACATGGAAACCAAATACTGGCGTGAGTACTTGAACTCGGCGTGTCTTCACTTGCACCAACCAGCAACCCAATGAAAGTCATCCTAGCGAACCCTATCATCCCCATCGCTCGCACCAAATTCAATACCCACATGATTCACAGCACTCATATCACTCCAAGGACTCGCATTCCTCACAATATCCTCAGCACTTACATCCCTGCCAACACCTGCAGCATTCACTACATCCCCAGCCTTCATATCTTTATCATTATCCTCAACATTCATATCCGTCTTACGTATCGCATAGCTCTGGGCACCGGAGGGCTTAGTGATAGGTACTATCGTAAATAGCGTTTCACCAACCGGGATGTGATAACTAGTGCTTCATATGAATATACATCACATGGAACCAACAGCTTATGTTCTTTTGCGGCCTTTTTTTCCATTAGAACGTTGAGAGCCACCTGTCACAGAGGCAATTTCTTGTTTGCTCAGTTGGAGTACCCCTCCACGGAATTTCCCCACTCCCATTTTGAGCCCTCTTTTCTTCGATCGGGACACCGGAGTACTTGAGGTCTCAAACAATTTCTTCAGAGTTGGGTGATAATTCCCCATATTCTTGGCCTTCAATCAAATAAACAGAATTGCTCTGAAGATGGGAGAAACGAGAAATACCTCATCCAACTTCTGTTCTTTTCGTTCCTGTTGTTTTCGGACCAAACCCTCTCTCACCCGCTTCCCCGCCTTGTTCCTTTCAGAATCTCTAATTACCTTTTCACCTTTCCCTAACTTAGCACCCTCTGCAAGCTCGATCACTCGGCCAGCAAGAGCTTTACGTTGTTGAGCAGGTTTCATATCAAGTCCAGGATTTGTAGAGCCAGATAGGAGCTGTGTATGTACTAGCCTATGAAGCAGAGCATCATTCTCTGCATTTGTCCTTTGAACCATGTGTCAGTACAGAACAAGAACCCTGGAATACCACCTACCGCTCATTCTCTTCCTCCTGTGTCGCCTTCTTGATAGGCTTTTGCCAAGATATGGCACCTGCACCTCGAAATTTAGATACCTTGGATGACTATATAGATCCATCAGATATCGAATTGTCATGGTGGTCAACCAGGACTAACCATAAAGGCCTTCATTTCTGTTTTTGATATCGTCTCAGGCAGAAACTTACTTTCCGAGAACACGATAGTTTTCTCATCAGTAGGATTCAAACTGCCTGCTGTAAATCCATCATCATGTTCAAAATCTGCAATGTGATCAGAAAATAAGGCCCATTAGGATTTCATGTACCAGATTTACCAAGCTCCGAATGCCTATCCGAGTCACTGATGTTTGTTGATCCCTCAGGTTGTATTCCATCCCACTCTTCCTCTGAACTCGATTCTTCGTGAGCTCGTCTCACACGCTTTGATGAGATATACTCTGGTGTTGCAATTCTTGCTTTCCTTTTTGTAGATTTTCCTACACCTGAGAGATTAAATGACTGTAAAAATTCTTGTCCGTGGGCTTCAAGAAAGTTCAAGAATTTCTCATCACCCGACATGGTTGTCAACCGAACAAAGCTGATGTGACGGAGTCACAACCCCTATGTCTCGCCAGCGGAAAGGGAAACCAACCTCCTCGAAAGATGTCCCCATGGTGAAGCCCTCTAAGGTATCCGAAAAGAAGACCAGAAAACCCTTGATTGAGATCTCAGAGGAAGAGCAACGGAGGCTCATCAAGGAATCCGGTGTTCTGAAGCAAATTCCAAGACCTGACCAAGTACTGTCTGCAGATGCAGGAGATTTGGAAGATGTGACGTTCGGTGAGGAAGTGGGGAATGTACTCTTTCATGTCGTCCCTTTGTCATTCTTGCTGATCATGATGGATATGTGTGTACCATGAAACAAGGGAATTCATTTGCTTATAGAACCTCTTACAGTTTGATTCATTATCAATATAACAGGAAGCCCACTTTAAGTAACATCTCAGACCGACTGGTATCTGGTGTTCCTAGTGAGTTCCTCGCTCGGTACTGTGTCTTTCACCGGTTCATTTTTGTTCTCGGCAACAGTCATGGCCATTTTCATTTTCTACAGTGGGCCTACTCAGTACTCAGTTTCTATACCCCCCAGTCTTCTGATTTGATTACTAGCATCACGGTATAAGTCCTTTAGGACGACACAGATCCTTCTCTTTGTAGTCAGCATCGTCTCTGGAAGTCGTCTGATATACCAAATCAACCATTCGAACTGGTTAACAAATATGAAGCAGGTTCGGTGCTGAAATAATCCCTGAAATCCTACCCTGATGGGAGAGTGCTCACTAGTGTCCGCCCTTAGCTACGATTTGGATTTACACTATCTTCATAACCGACCTTGGTCCTGCGTCCTTTGCTTTGCTCACAGTTGGGAGCTTCGTTTGGTGGAAAGACCTCAAAATGATTCTTTGAGTCTCTGACTTAGAAATTAGCAGTGTGTCATTTTTATCTATGTATAGCAAGATAAATAAATGATCATACAATTGTAACCTGAAGAAAGGTCCCACATTTGCCACATAGCATTTATGCTCACTAGGGTAGCATGATTATCCAGTGATCAGAACCGCAGCAAAAAGTAATGATTTGATTTTTGCTCGATGATACGCCGACCTCTGAGTGTGTACTTTTATTCAGGGTGGCACCTTGTACGAGCATAGGGAAGACGAGCCATGGCAATTCCACAGATGTAGAGAAGATCACTGAGTTACATTGTCGAATTGACTGGCTAACAGTTCAACCTTAGCCTAAAGATTCCAAAAGTCAAGTACTGAGCTCTATAGGGGAAGAGAAGGGTACCAACTCTAAAAGTGATTGACCGGCCTTCGAGTACAGCAGAGAGTACTCTGAGCTGCCACTTCAATGTCTTATTTGGAAATCCTCTAATCTCATTCTTGTGTGTTTTGAGACGATCCTGGAAAGCGCCATACACTCGTAAGTCTCTCGCAAAATAGTAGGACTAAGATACTATGAGCTTAAAGCTCAAGGATGATTGATTCTCAAACGAACCGGAATTTGCTCTCCTTCGATGTATGTCAATGCAATCGACCAAGCACTCATCATCAACAAATCTCTGTAGAGTATGAGTGAACTATGTCGAGGTGGAGACTTACAAAAAGCTTACACTGTGGCATTAGCAATGCTGAGAGTATCATGGATCAACAGGAAGTCAAGAAAATTACAATTGTCAAACGCACTAATCCTCGAGGGACGCAATAAAATCTGCTTTCCCCAACCTCCTTGTGGCAAACGACCGGACTGCCGAACCTGCTAAAGCCACCGGTTGTCCTTCTGCACCTGCATTTAAAGCAAGAGATATAGTCTGAACCTGTGCCCACACCCACTTATCCCCTTCACTCATTATGAGGGTTTGCATGAAGGAAGAAATGAGGTCGCTTTGATGTTGAGCTAGCCCTTCGTCTATCGCAAGCTTCAGGTTGACTCCTGTGTGTTTTGAGCTGAGTCTGCGTGAAAGGATGGACCTACTGACGTAGGGCCTTCAGCAGTCTTATGGTTGAAGGGCTCTGTATATCTCCATCCTCAAGGTGGTTGATCCAGCGTGAAAATGTTCCTAGTAGAATGATAGCTACGTCCTTGTGCCCAAGTCGTATGGCGTGAATCAATGGCGTTGTGTTCCCCGAGTTTCGGAGCAGTAGCTGTACGGTAGACAAAATCGTCAATGCAAATGGGAAGCTTTCTCATTATTGCACTCACATGAAATGCTTTGTCACGTAGGTGTACGAGGAACGTGATGTCGTGTTGTTCGACTGCCCGCAAAACTTCAAATGGCTGACCTCTCATTGTTACCACTTTGTCAATTTCAATTGTAAGAGAGCAACCCCACCTCAGGTAACCTACTCATGACATCCGCTGAACTGAAGGTTGCTTTGGGTGATGTTGGCTTAAGTAGTTTGACAAACGCCGATTTCATAGTTGCTGCTGAGACAATTGAGCTCATGCTTAGTTTGTGCTCTCGATTGGGGCTTTCATCAGGTATTGTATGCTCGGTAACTTCGCCTGATTCAGATGAAGGAGGTGACGAAGGTTCCGGGCTATGCTGCAAGCTCCTCAGATAAGCCTTGGGCGCATGACCTTGAGCTTCACGCTGTAGTATGCCTTTCAAAATAATATACAAGTACTCTGAGTCAAGGGACGAAAAAAACGCACTCATGGTTGGTAACCTTTCAGGTAGGCATAACCCCAATGAAACACGGTTTCTATAAGGAGCTTGTGAAGGTGAGTCTGAATCCAGCGATAGGCCGAGAGCCAACACAAGTGTGGTATTATTCATGGTTGGTAAGTCTCAAGCAAATAAATTAAAAACCCTAAGTAGCAAAGATAGTGAAGAGAATTACATCCCTAGATGATGAGAGTTGATTGAGTTAGGGCATACCGGACCGAGCTGCCGGATCACAACACAGCTGTGTTGCAACTGCTGACTGTCGTTCATGATCCCAAATCAAGATAGCTGTTCTGACCCAGGTTCTACAAAGCGTCAAAGAGCATACGATCCTGACGACTCCCCGAAAATAGGGCCTCCCCCCAAAATTTCGAAGACGAGCTTAGGAGATACTCACGAAAACCAGAGAGCTTCGCACCTGGAGGAGGAACTAAAAGAGACGCTACAATTCAAGAACAGTACGTTATATACTCTATCAGATGGCGCGTCATTTATCTTCGTTTGCGCTCTCAGCAATAGTACTTTGTCCTCCTCGGAGTAAGCAAATGAAATATCCGTAATACAGTCTCAAACTGACTTGAACTCTAGTTGTGGCTTCGATAATAACTAGCATCTTACCGTGGATTGTCTACGAAAGAGGCCTTCCTGGTTCTGTGTCTGTAATTGTGATTGAGTTAGTGATCCCATGTCCTATTTTTTCAGATGAACTCATAATTTTGCAGCGATGTTCTCACAATGCAACAACTGCAAAGGGTTATACAACATCGAATTCCCGCTCAATATATACATACAGTTACGGAGGATGAGAATGATCTCATTGATTTTCGAGTGCATAGAGTAGTGTTTGTTTCCGCCCCGGTACATCTGTTTCCTAACCAAGGAGCGAAACAAGTGCTCATGATCCCTAGATATTTGCAAGGCTTCGTTCTGACAATTTGCTCCCGCTTGATCATATATCCGCAATACTCCTTTACCACACCTTGCTTCTCGGGGATGCGGCCTTCCCCAGTATCGCAAACAATAAAATCGTCAGAGATCTTGCCTCGCATTCAACGCTCACTGCACGGCCTCGTATATTGATTCTTGTATCAGCTTCTCATCACGACATATTGTCTATATCCCATGCTCGCCACTTAGAAGCGGAACTCCATGCTAGCTTATTGAATTTTACTGATTTTGAAGATAATTCACTCAATGTAACCGAACTAATGAGCCAGAATAAGCCAACGGGGCTTGTAATAGCTTATGTTAAGCATGAACAAATGCAAGAGACCTTCCTATGCCAGAGACTGCGAGCTTGCGATCCGGGTAACATTTCTCTTGACCGCTACTTTCGCAAGGCAAGAATAGTCTTGGGGGAATTGGGTTCTTGCGCGGCAGACCTCGTTTGGCGGGAAGTTCTTGAAACCCCTAATGAAGATCAAGATTACAGCACTTTCGACCAGACGCCTTCTACACGGGCAAAGGATCTTGTCAAACACTGGCATTTCAAATTGCCGAACCTCGATATGACCTCCCGCGATACGAATGTCAGCCACAAGTTCATTCAATTGATCCACGTGCTAGAATCTTTCAAATGTTTCGGGAATGATTTCCGAGGAATCATCTTTGGTACGGTTTTCCAGGGCCTAGGTCGTTTCAATTTGACTGCTGATATACGGCAGTGCAGCGAAGAATTATCTCCCAACTTTTGGTCGCATTAATTCATAGTTTGATGCCTCGTTTACAGTTTTTGCGCCCTGTCATGCTAGTAAAACACAAGTGTTCTTCGGATTACATGTCTCCGGTGAGTTCCTGGTGCTCTTCTTGCACTCCCTACCTGGTTTATCGGCTTTAGGAAAACGGTTTCTACAGGCAGTTTGATTCCGGTCGATGTAATTTGTTGATCGCAACGAAAGCATATGAGGATGTGGCACTTCCTCAAGTATCCGTTGTCATACTGTGAGACTTCTGGCTTCCCTTGTTTCTATCGCTGTCATCTGAAGGATACGAAGATTTGATGTCTTTGAAAGCCAGCTGTTCCATGCCTTTGCTCGCAGTCACATTTTGGAAAAGGGAGGGCACTTGATCCATATGATTGAAGAGAGCAATAACACCCATAGGCATGCACTTTCAAGAATCTCTCTAAATATGGAGATGCTCTACTGGAGTACCAACGTCAAGTACGAGTCTCTTTGCATGATCCCACCGGAACCTCTACATGAAAGTGGCGATGCGTATAGTTCGGATAGCGAGGATGACTATGATGTGGATTTTGTGCAAGACCCTCTTACGGGTGATTGTCTAGGGAAACATCAGGCAACTAGAACGTTCTTTCGCTACGTCGATCGTCTAGCTCTATCAAACAGAATCTCAAGATGCACTGATTTCCTCGAATATGTGGAGTCCCAAAGCTTTGGTTGTGTGGAATGGTCCTGCCTAGTACGATTGCCTGGTACTCCCATTGATTTATTTTCTGGTCCCCGTTGTCTTTCCCGCGGCCTGGCTCGTCGGGAAGCATGTTATCTGGTTTGCCGTCAGCTGCAGCACCTAGGAGAACTTGATTCGTCACTTTTCCCTCACCCACAGGCCCCAGGCGGATTCTTGGGCCGGGATGATGAAATCGAGACTTCAGTTGATCCGAATCATGAACGACCCTATATTCCACTCTCCCCAGACTTCTGGACAATTTCCATTTCCCGGCCGCCTAACCCTAATTTTTTATATCCTTGTATCATTTCGATAACGACTCCTGGATCTGGTGTGGAAAAACGCTCACCAATTTGTATCCTTACTCGAATTCCCTTGCCTGGTCTTCCTCGCCTCCAGCTTTCCCATTTTGGCAATCTACTGGAACTCAAGTTTCACAAAGCAGCTCCTATCGAGCTAGAGATGAGCCGACTTGAACTAATCCACAGGTTCATGGTCAAATTCTGTCGAATTATTTTGAATAAACCGTTTGAATCTTCCTCTCGACAAAATATGGGTTATTTTCTTTTACCCATGAAACGAACCTGGATTCCGCCTTTGGAAACTGATCAACAACTGTCACACTCTTCATTTGTCACCGACATTGATTGGCATACTGTCTCTCTTGCATCGGAGACTTGGGCCGTCCCTTTCGCCAACTTGGTTGATTTGAGTCAAGAATTAGATGATGCTGTAGTTCAGGATCGAGCGGCGGAGTTTACTTACCGATGTGAAATCAATCGTGTCCGGAATGATATGACACCACTCAGCGAAGTAGACAACAAATCGACAGGCTACTCATTGTTAAAATATGCTGCATTTGCAGCAGATGAACGCTTTGAAAATGGTGGAAAGACACTGCTTGAGCAATGCCACCGTCGTATGAAGACATTCCACGGACTATTAGAGCCGAATCAACCAATCTTAGAGGTGAAAAGAATTCCTGGCGCGACTAATTGTCTCAATACACGAATCTCTTCCTATAACAACGCTCCTCAAGAAGTAGTCCAACGTAAGTCACATCTGCTCATGTTGTATAGTATATTGATACTTCTGTTCAGTATTGATTCCTGAGTACAGCCACAAATTGACTATCCCGGCAAGGTTTTGACACCATGATGACAATTTTTCTTATTGATGTACTCATGAATCTATGATCGCAGTACCTTGCGGATGGGTTATCTTCTTCCTTCAATCATGCGAAGAATCGATGAATTTCTTCTCGTCAAACAACTGAATGCCAAAATCCTCAATCACTGTGTTAGAGATGACTTGCTTGTGGTCGCCACTGCATCGCCTCTAGCTGGCAATGAGTACAATTATGAACGATTAGAACTACTAGGTAAGCAAATTTGCTTCAGTATCTGGTTACCAGTTCTTACCACTCTTAAGGGGATGCCTTCCTAAAGTATCTCTCCAGTCTTTATGTGTATGCTTTGCATCCCTATGACTCTGAAGGAGAACTACATACCTCCCGACAAAAATACATCAGCAATCAACAACTTTGTAGTATCACCAGTCGCACTGGACTCCCAGGCTATATTCAGGTGAAACCATTTAACTTCAAGTCTTGGATGCCTCCTGGAATGCAACTGGAAGATCCTCACAGGAAGGCAGTTTCCGTAGTCGGGTCGACAGGGTCTACAAATAGAGATATAGGAAAACGCCCCAAAAACCGAAAGAAGCATTCGAAACAGAACATGCCTCTGTTGACTATTGCAAGCAAGGTAGCTACCACGTTGTACTCCCTATATATTGGGCTATTGATCATCTTTCCAGACCGTGGCTGATGTTGCAGAAGCCATCTTAGGCGCAGCATGTATCTCCGGCGGACGGGATGCAGCACTCAGAGCAGCAAAAGCATTGATGATACCGTTTACCGAGATAGAAGAGTGGTCTGATCTTGTCCGTACAGACTGTATTCCTTCAGTAAGCAAGAACCAAAACTTGGATACCTCAATGATCACCACGATTGAAAATATCATCGGGCATACAATTCAGAAGACTCATCTCCTTGCCCTAGCATTGGTAAGTCTTCGTAACTTCAGTGTCGCATACTGATAACAATTTTGTACAGACTCATTCCGCCATCACCACCCTGGATATGAAAAATCATCAACGCCTTGAATTCATTGGAGACGCCGTCTTAGACTATTGTGAGAACCTATAATTCCTATCGAAGCCAAACTGAAACCCCGCAATGCTAACAGTGGTCGTGCGCCATCTATTTGAAGAGAATCAACGTGCATCACCAGGCGATCTCAGTGTATTGAAGGTGAGTGTAGTTCGTTCATGAACAATGAACTCGAAAGCTCATTGCATGAAGAGCTTGATGGTATCAAATTCAACTCTCGCCGCCATCTGCGTTTGGTCGGGATTGCACAGATTTATTTATGGTGCCCAACAGATTGGACAAACTATACGGAATTATGAAGGAGCATTGCTTGCACAGCAGTCAGCAGTGCTATCCGCGGTGCACAGAGAAAGCAGATCAATGGTCCAATGTTGGAAGGATCTTGATGCCCCTAAGGTGTGCGGAATTAGTAGAAATCCCAACATTTGTTGATCTTCCACCAGGCACTTTCGGATGTAGTAGAATCTATAATCGGGGCTGTCTTGATTTCAGATAACTTTTCTCAGATTGGTGTTGATGCCATATTCACAACTCTACTCCTGCCCTTCTACGAGAAATATATCCTCCTCTAGTCTGATGAGATACCTCCCACTCAGACAGCCTTTGATCGACTGATTCAAGGTTTTCGTTCATCTGTCCTAACTAGCTTTTGAACATGATTGTGTAAGATGATCTACAAACACAGAACAAGAGAATCTATATTGAACGAGTGACAGAGGTGGACTCAAAAATAAATCGGAAAAACTCCGTCTCGTGCTTACATTTCAATTTCCAGAAGAACCAGCAGACTTTTTCCTGCAAAACCACCGATCAGCGATTGAACGAGATGTGCAATTAATCACACATACAATTGCCACCAGGAAGCAACAAAAGGAATGGAGAAGCCGGTAATGAGATATGCGGCAACCTTAAGCCCAAAAGTACCCTTGTTCTGACTGGTAGGGAAATCAAAGGGCAAATGCTGGGAAAGTGTCAATGGTACTACGCGCAAAGCAGGGGAGAATACGACACGCACGTGGTAATGGCCATGGACATCACGAACTGGAGAAGTAGTGTGCAGAGCTCTTGTATGAGCAATGCTTTGACGAGCCAAGGCACGAGTAAGGAGAGTCAACGACATAACCAGATAAGAGGTATTAATTGTTGTTACAGTGCGTACCGGGTTCTTGTCACATGTGAGCTTTCCCACATTACCACTTATTGCAAATTCTGTCCTAAAAAGGTATGACATCCCATTATGACCCAATAGAACGATCCTCCTCGTGTTTGAGATAACTCACATCATCCTCTATTATTAGAATCAAGTTGCGTCTTACCCACCACTTGGATTCTGGCCAATCGCGTTTATGAGTTTATAAGCTACCACCAGAGCGGTATCAGTTGAGTATCATTGGGCTTGGTGGGAATTTGAGGGGTTTGGGCGTAGGGCGGTACTTGTACAAACAATGGACTCCACAAATTATCGTGATGTATTATCATGGACCTGGAATGCCACTACATTCTATGTCAGCGGGGCTATTCCTTGATAAGTTACATGGTTGGAAGAAACTAATGAGCAGCACGACAGTGGTGATAGCATAGTCATCTGATATGTTGAAGAGGGACCACACGGGGGACACCTGAGAGAACCAAGTATCCATAATCCACTCTTTGTACAAAATTATGGATAATGCAGGATGAACGTCCGGATGTTATATCAGGGCATCTAGGACGTCGAGAGGAGCATTCTTTCCTATACAATCATGATAAGCAGATTAACCAAATGAGAAGGGGACCTAGGTGAAGATTCCTCGTTCTCTTGCAAATTCTTTTTCCTTGTCCTGTGATCCTTGATTTTCTCTTGGTTCTGTACCCGGTTCTGATGTCAATACATCATCCCATAGAAATGTCCAGTAATGTAAATCTGAAGATTTTTGAGTCTTCACGTGTCGTCGGATATCCATCTCAATACCTCCATACTTGTTAACTCAATAAAGTTCCGTAAAAATTAAATCAATTATTCCTGTAAGAGAAATCTAAACGAGCTGTTTCTTGAGGTTCACACCATCGAAAGAGGGCTGTCACAAGGCATCATATATCAAGATGTGAGGGTGATGGAATAATGCACCATCTTTCGGGCTGCCGCCATGACAGCACGCAGAACCATCCAAGCTATCATATTTATCATTTTTTTGAAGGCAAGGTACTAGTTGTCGAAGTAATTTTCTGCATCTGCACGCCTCCTACATCGGGAAAACTTATCTCCTCTTCAGGCCATGGTGAGAATAGGATTCAAGCTACACTCACATCTTTCGTTTTCTAGGCTTGCTTCATAATGGCAGCAAATCTGTAGACGAGTAATGTGTTTAAGTCAGGCTGCTACGAAGAGGGATCTACCTTTGATTTTGATAGAGTCACAGCAGAGTACCGGGCCTGGTTTCTCTGGCGATTTGAGTCCAGTTTCACTTTTTGGGAGCAGTTGTTGGAAGGACGGGCCATTTCTTTCCCATGGTGGAGTTGATCAGCTTTGGTCTGTGGCAATTGGTAATCCGAGATATTGCCCAAATTCGACCGTACTATTGGATCATGCGATGCTAAGGAAGAGGGTGTGGGAAAGGAAGATAGTGGCCGCCAAGGATAGACTTCCGTTTTGCCCCGCTGCTCCTCAAACAGCTGAAACCTGATATTTTTTGCACCGTCAGAATGCTTAGATAACTGGCCTTCAGAGAGCTTTGGGCGCCTGAACAGCCATGGAGGTATGAATTCGTTGTCTGTAGGTTTGTAGCGGGATGACCTGAATATATATGCAGAACCGGAGGCCTGGGCACCTGGAGGCGCAGGCATTCTACAGTCGATCCTGTCATCTTCATGGCGCATAAACCCAAGATGAAAATGTAATGAATATGCAGCAGAAGGGACAGGACAGACAAGGTGTCGTTGTGGCAAGCAGGGATGAAATAGCAGATGGGAAATGAGTGTGGACCAGTCACACCTACTACTAAGAAAGATACACACGCTTGGTCCAAAGGTTCTTAAACTCTCTTGCTCAGCTTCTCATTTCCCCGCATCTTCATCCCACCGAGAATGGCTTACACTGTCGATGTGCAGATTCCCCACCTCGATAAGAAGATAACTATCCCGACTGGACTCTTCATCGATAATGAGTTTGTTCCGTCTATTGATTCCTCAGAAAGGATTACGTACGTTCATGTACTCTGCAAAGTTATCTCACCGATGCTCAATACAGGGTTGTCAATCCTGCGACGGAGGAAACTATTTGTTCTGTTGTCTCTGGTAATGCAGCACTTTGAACGGGAGGCATCGCGATATTGATGCCCTTTAGCCTCTCCAAAGGACATCGATGTGGCCGTGGCGGCCGCTAGGCGTGCTTTTCAAATCACATGGGGAAAGAATGTCACTGGATTTGAAAGAGCTAGACTCATCAATAAACTTGCCGACTTGATTGATCGTGACCAACAGAGCCTCGCTGAGCTTGAATCTCTCAACAACGGGAAACCCGTCGAGATCGCCAGGTAGGCTATTGTTAGCGTCCAGTCGTTACGTTATCCAAACCCCACGATAGAGACTTTGATATCATCGATTCCGTTCAGTGTCTCCGTTACTATGCAGGCTGGGCCGACAAGATCATGGGTCAGGTAGGTCTCGTCTACTCAGACTAGGATGTCGTTTGAATTTTATGGCTTGTCCTCATCGTGCTGTGTCATACGAATCACTAGACTCTCGAAGTCGATAACAAAGCTAAATTGGCTTTCACTCGCCACGATCCAATTGGCGTTTGTGGTCAGATGTAAGTAGGAACTGTAGTTGGAATCTAGCTTATATGTCAGCAGCATTCCATGGAATTATCCCATCGGCATGTGGTCCGTGGAAGTTCGCCTCCTAACTGTAGCTACTTCTGATTTGATTCATCAGGGCATGGAAGGTTGCTCCTGCTCTTGCTATGGGCTGCACAATCGTCATGAAGCCCTCAGAGTTGACTCCTCTGACTGCTTTGGTAAGGCGGTATACAGCGCAATGATAAAAAATTCTGATGCTGTTCAGAAACTTTCGGAACTCGTCAAAGAGGCCGGGTAAGTAGAGGTCCTGTCGATTGGATACATGGCCTATATGCCTCGATTGAATAGATTTCCTCCTGGCGTCATCAACACTGTTCCTTCCTTCGGTTCCGTCGGGGGTGCAGCTCTGACAGCACACCAAGACGTTGATAAGGTGGCATTCACAGGGTCTACGATCATTGGTCGTAAAGTCATGGAAGCGGCTGCAAAAAGCAATCTCAAAAAGGTAAAAGAAAAAAACAATGGCACTGACAAATTGTGATTGAGCAGGGTCACATTACAGGTTTCTTTGGAACTCGGCGGGAAATCGCCGTATCTGGTTTTCGAATCAGCAGATCTGGAGCAAGGCGAGTATTGACAGATTCATCTGAGTATCCCTTTTCCGGCCTCGTTCGTTTCCATACTGGCCTGTGATTTAATACTCATCGATATTTTGGTTTTCTCGCACTTCGGGCTTACTGGGTATTCTTTAGCTGCCAACTGGGCAGCCCTAGGCATATGCTATAACACAGGGCAGGATTGTACCGCTGGTTCGCGAGTCTACGTCCAAGAATCCATTTATGACAAGTTCATTGAACTACTCACTGCGACAGTCAAAACCACAGTCGTCGGTGATGGTTTTGACGAGAAAACTACCTGTGGACCTGTGGTACGGTGATGATATGATCTCTCACTCAATGAGGAACTTCCTTAACTCTCCTCGACTAGGTCTCTAAAGGCCAGTATGACCGGGTATGGAATTATATTGAAGCCGGTAAAAGAGAAGGTGCAAATGCGATCCTGGGTGGCATCAAACGGACAGGAAAGGGGTTCTATGTAGATCCAACAAGTGGGAATTTGATACCCGTCTTCTTTATGGTTCTGACCCATCATCAGTCTTTACCGACATCCGTCCCGATATGAAGATAGTACGTCACAGTTCTTGTACTAAATATGCTTGATATCTGATGCGTAACTAGGTCAAAGAAGAGGTAAAATATAGCTCTGCGACCCTACTTCCGTGGCTAACCCGGACATAGATATTCGGACCAGTACTTTCCGTCGGCAGGTTCAAGACAGAAGACGAGGCAATCGCTCTTGCAAATGAAACGAGTTATGGTCTTGGTGCAGGCGTTTATTCAAGTAAGCGTATGGTACACTTGGGTTTTTCAGTAGTTACTCATAAAGCACCATGAACATTTTCGTTCATGTGGTTTAGCTGATGCCGACCAATGCATGCGTGTTTCGTCTGCCCTTGAGGCAGGTACTGTGAGTGTGCCCATCCCCAACTCCACGCGTCTTATGTGGCTGTACTTGATTGGACTGACCCATGGGTTCAACTGCCATAGGTTTGGGTGAACCAGTATGGTCTCTTAAACAACAATGTCCCATTTGGGGGAAAGAAACAATCAGGGATGGGTCGCGAGCTTGGCAGTTACGCCCTTGAGGAATATACCTCGGTGAAAGCAGTACATTGGAACTTCGGCCAGCGCATTCAATGGCCTCTGTAAATAGCCCTAATCGTACATGTCCTATACCTGTCCGATTCGATTGGAATCCGAAGATTGTTAGAAAAGAACTTACAGGATTAAGCAGCCACTTATTGGTCGTAGTCAGCTGTTTTCCCTTGACAGTTGTTAAGTAGCGGTCCTCAGAACAATTATGAAACAAAAAAGTAACAAAAAAGTAACAAAAAAGTAACAAAAAAGTTTTTAGGGCAAACCTGTAAATATATTGAGATGGTTTCTTAATTATGTAATATTATTTATTAAAAATGATCCTGTTTGCTAAAAAGGATCACTTTAAAGAGGATATGAAAGTTTTACTGAAGAGATCTAGAATTGGCCCATAATATGTGAGAATTTTCTCAAGAAAGTTATGACGGCCTCCCAGAACCCTTGCCACGAGGCTAATTGGTTACCATAGAGTCACATTTACGATGGCCATGTTTTCTACTCGTGGCCTGTGGCCTTCCTATACCAATTTCAGAAATGATGTCTGACGTGCATCTACAGGTAAGTAACCTAATCTCGACGACTGCCTCACTAGTAAAACGGTAACGTATTCATTCGGCATCATGCGAAAACAGCAAATGTAGAGGCGAGGCTTCTGGTCTATTCGCAAAATCTGCCAACGGTTCCCGGAACCGGTGCCGCTCGTTATTCGGAGTCCATGGCAGGGAACATCAACACGCTGATCAATGGATATCGACTTCTCAGTATTATCTCAAATTTCGCTTATGCAATATTTAAGATTGGAGAGGTATGTAATCAGGGCAAGATGACAACAAAACAATGAATTAGAGCTACGTCAGTCCACATTTCGTTCAAGGTGATAGGTTTCGATTAACGGTAGTAACCGTAAAAACTGATCATTATGAAAGCCCAATCGTCATTGTCTGATGAGAATGTTGTTTTTTCGAAATGCTCACTTGTCATTATGTTCTAGACCCACATGGAGGTCAGAGTAAGCAGGAAGATCGTTCGGCTGGAACTGAAACCTTTGATAATGTCCATTTGGAAGGTAATATTGATGTTGTAAATTCTGAGACTCGTGTACTGTATCTTCCGAGGTATGATATGAGTGAGTATTGATACCAAGGCGAGGTTGTTGGTCTGCTTCCCGAGAATATGACAGATCGGATGGCAGTGAATAGCTGTATCGAGCAGAAGGATGAGGCTGTCCCTGGTTGACATGTGGGGGAGCCATAATCACATGAGCCATAATCGGATGCAAAGAATATTCTGGTTGGACTGGGTTCAGCCACGGAGATCTGTCAACACTTGCGAAGGCTTCGTTCCTATGATGTAGGCCGGCGAAATCGGTGCTGGTCTCCCCCTCAGTAGGAAGGGAAGGATTAATGTTAGTTGGGGAACGTATGTCGGGGTTCCGGCAACATGCAGAACTACTTGAACGAAAAGCAGGAGTATCAGGGGCACATTCATAAAATCAAAGATCTAGAGAACAATAGCGTGCCTTGTCGAGAATGTTTCGAAGGACTGCGGAGACATCCCTTGTATCGTGGTCCCCGCATTTGTTGGGGAAATAGATGCCACTCGTTGGTTGAAGCTTCGGCGATCCTCCGAGCTGCCGCGACTAGAATTTGCGGTCCGTGATAGCTTGGTGTCGTCGGCGACGGGTACAAAAATGCATTCAGCTCTTTCTCCCTCGCACCTTTTACACGGCGCCACACTGTCCTTATTTTCGCACTACACGACCGGAAGGTTAGCAGGAACAAGCCAGGTCTCACTAGAAATGAAAATAACGGACTTTGAGTTTACGAGCTCGACACCGTCTGCAGGCCATGTCCGAGCGTCGTTTGGGTTTTTCCGGGTGATGGGACATGTCGAAGAGAGGTGAGAAAGATAGCAAATGATTCTGGGGGCTGGAACTAGATCAGCTTTCCTCGTCCGATTTGATTGTAATTTATATACTGGCCGGCCATGGGAAACGAACGAGGGGACAGCATTAGAAACAGGCTAACGCTGAAATCTGTGTTGCTCCATACCTGCCAAGATATGGCACTTTGATTCTATACACGTGAATGGAGTACACAATCAAGGTGCTTCACTTCAGCGATATATCTTATCTGAGCATCAAAAAATAGGCGCGGCGTGCTGAAGAGTTGACTACGACCCCGAAGTCATCTGGTATCCGGGCTAGATCGAATGCACAAACGCTCCGAGTTTTTTTCTTTCGAAGAACTGCAGATTGTGGCTCGTAAATGAACAGTGGCTTGGATAGACCAGGTTTGGTTTGGTTTGGTCAGGATCTGAGATTGGATTAGGCCCCAAAGAGACTTAATTTCCTGTGAAATGAGAGTATTGTTGGCCATCCCCAGACATTGGCTTTTCAGTGTCAGTATCACCTTATCCATCGTCCTGTGTCAAGAACTGATGCTTCCACTTGATCGTTCCTCAGCCCTTGAACAGGTAATGATCAGGTAATGATCAGGCCTATTGCGAAGGTCGGGGACAAGGTGAATACAGGTGACAATAAACGATACACGTGGACTATGGATTACAATGCAAGGTAATCTTGAACTTCTTCTTCACTGAGCTTCCTAAACGTTGGCTTGGGTCGGGCGTTGGGACCAACAGCACTCATCTCCAACTCTTCCGCCGTTGGTACCATCACCACCCCTATTTCAATTGTTTTTTCAGTCATTTGACCCTCAAATCCTTCCTTCAATGTTAACAAGGCGGTATGGATGGCATCTTCTAAGCTGATATCGTCATTGTATCTAGATGGTAGTCATGATTCAGTGGATGCATCAATCAAAGGCAAGACTAGAATCTTGCCTCTTTTCCAGAAAAGTCTTCGCATTGACCATATTCTTCCCGATTGCGCTTGCCTTCCAAGCCCAAAACGATCCTGACGGGTCGACTTGATATAATGAAGGCCCACGATTGGAATCCCAACCAGCAACTAGCAAAGAGACGCCATAAGGTCGTACACCACTGAGTGGTGAAGATAAATAAACTCATTGATATGGAGTGAATGTACCTACCCAGACTGTGTTGCTTGTTGCATTACATTCGCAATTTCCTGAGTCAACACCCGTGTCGGCGGATACTCATTATAAATCTTCCAATAGGCTTGCGCGCTTTTACGAGCTTTTGTGACCAACACTCTAAAATCCGGACCCATACCCGAGTACACGATGCCAATGTTAGGACAGATTATGGCCACCTTATCCACCATAGAATCATCGATTAGGATGGAAGATGTCTTCTTTTCAGTGGCAATCACGATCCCGTTGGAGGCTAGAAGTATAACACTTAGATCGACCTAGTACCTGGTGGAATGCATGCACCTTTAATTCCAAGACTTGTTGTTCCTTGCGAGACCGCAGCGAGAGCATGCTCAATCTGAACTAACTTGCCGCTTGGCGAGAAGACAGTCAGGGAGTAGCTGGAATTTCATCAATATGGTTCATTTCATGAAAGCGAACATGTGAACCTGTATGCACCACCTTCTGCATTAGCCATGGATGAAAGAACACAGAGATGTTAGGGTCCATGACGCGTACTCATGAATTGTTTGTTCATGTTGTTATCCAACAGAATCCAATTCTTGTATTCGCCTTGGCTGAAATTTGAACGTAAAGTCCACAATGTCATCTATCCTTTTCTCCTTCGCAGGCCCGCTCAGTTGTCTCATCTTAGTTGTTTGCCCTGCTTCAACCCTTATTTCATTTTTTCTTTATCTTACATTTAGTAGTAAGCCCACGTAGTATAGAAACCTCAGCTCCGTGCTGAGGCATGTCATATTCCCAAGCAACAATTACCTAGAGATTCTATCTGGTAATATACTAAAGAGTATCAGTTCCCTGCGCTCACGAGCTGAGAGATTCTATTTGATAGTGCACTTCTCTACTGGTGATAAACCTTTCGACGGGCAACGAGGCTTCCCACAATTCTGCGACATCAAGCTGAGACTTAGATCAAACAAGATCATAATATTTTACATGCTCCTCTAATGCAAAGATTACATCAATCCAAATATCTGATTCCAACTCAGTGATCGGAAGCGTGAGGAGCAATTTTCAGGCATCGATGGGTGTAGTTCTGAGGTAGGGCTAGGTTCAAATGTTAGCATGATTTTCAGCCACAAATCAGAGCATTGATTATTACCAAATGACGGGTATGATTTGGGAACCGTTCAGTTGCTTCATCGTTGTTCACTGTGGGATGAATGATGACGTCATCACCCTTGTTCCAATTAACAGGTGTGGTAACAGGTTGTTTGTCGCTAAGTTGCAAAGCTAGATTGTGCGTCAATAGCAGATATCTAAGATTGTGTCAGTACGTACAGTCAACAACACTGTAGTTCATTTAAATCAGCTTTGGTCATTTATTCACCGGGTCGGGATACATACCGGACGATTTCATCAAAGTTGCGACCACACGAGGCAGGATAAGCAAGGGTTAGACGAATCTTCTTCTTGGGATCAATGATGAAGACAGTGCGAACCTATCATGCCCCAGTCAAAAATTACCGTAAGTGCGAAGACGGCAGACTTACGGTAAAAGGAAGTCCTTTAGCATCCCTGTTGGTGGGGTCTTGCTCGTCCAACATATCATATAGGGTAGAAATCCTCCTATCGGTGTCAGCAATCTGGAAAGAATTGAGATTTCCCGAAAATAACTGGCACGTTACTCAGACATACGATAGGGAATTGGACGTTAGTCGAACCATAACTATTGATGTCCTTGATCCATTCTCCGTGCTGCTCATTGCTATCCACGGATAGGCCGATGACTTTGACACCACGCTGTTCAAAATCGGCGGCACGACGAGCAACCTCACCGAGTTCTGTAGTGCATACAGGGGTAAAGTCGCCAGGATGAGAAAAAAGGATTGCCTGCATACTATAATTAGTGATACAATCCTTAAACTCACTTGATCTTGCCTACCCAAGAATCACCGATCCAATCATGGAACTTGATCGGCCCAGCAGTAGTTTGAGCCTCAAAATCAGGCGCAGTGTAACCAAGGCGGAGAGACGACATGTTTAGTGAAAGGGAAGAATATCAGACTATCAGACTCTGGGATACGATTGCCGCTAAATACGTTTCTGTTATCACATCGATCACGCCTTTGATTCTCACGCCCGTTCGCACAGATTGCGTGCTTCATAGTAGCTGATGGGTATGCAATGATACAATTGTTGGAATTTGAGCGAGCCCGTGTATCGTATTTTAATCGAATGTGGATAATTGTTGACTAATTCTATCCGTTTGCCCCTCTCACCAGGGAATGGTACACAGCCATTACAATTACAGCCGGCCAGAGCACTGAAGAAATTTCAGAGTGGCTATACAAGTGCCTATGGCATGTGCATCCCTTTGGATGATGCTCGATTTGAATACCGCCTATGAAGATTATCGTGATTCTGATGTGGATGCTAAATTTACCACAGCTATTGTTAGATTTGCTCAAAAGCGAACAGTTCTTGAGCTACTGATATCCGAGCGAGAGTCATGCAAGGCGTCCTATCCCTTATGCACTTTTGATTCTTCAACCTATGTCTTGCAGAACAAGAATAATACAGTTTTCATGTCGATGATCCTAGACCGCTGGAAAATATCTTGTAGTAAGTGGCAGAGAACGTCAGCGAAATTGTCAACTCAGATTAAAAGTGATGAACCTGAGGAAAATCAGTAGTATGCAACTGCATGTAAAAGACTATGCGGATGTTTCTCTTGTTGATCTTGGAGAATCTTGTCCATGTTTTCATCGATGTCCTCCGCTGTTTCGATCTATGATTGTGATATCAAATTTTGTGCGTGACCAGCCTGAACACTAACCGCAGCTGCTAAATCTAGCATAGCTTTCCCAGCAATCAATGCTTCTTCATGATTATCTTTAATCTCCATATTTATGATGTGGACGGGCTTATTAAATTCGCTTGCGCGAGACAAGAGATCTGTGGAGAGGTTATGAGTAGAACAATTGCCAATTTTTGAATCATTACCATCACAGACCGCGTCGAAGCACCGTTCTTCGCAGGTGATGACGATGTCGGCAACCGCCTTATTCTCCTGCCATCTTTCTGGAGCCAATTTAATGTGCCGATTCCTATCTAGCATCGGCAGAAGTCCATTTGCACTATAACTGATCTCCAAGTATGAGATTTCATCATGCAAACAATATTTTGCTCACAGTCTAGAATCCTTCCCATCCAGCTCTTCATATATCGAATTATATGGGGTACCGAAGGAATAAATATTAGGTTTGTCGATTGATGGACCAGGTAATCGCACTGCCGACCCAGTGCCTGATGAAATAACTCTGTACCCTGCTTTGCTTGATAAGGGCAGTAAAGTTCAACCAACGTAAATGACAACGAGCAACAACGCACGAGAGTACATGATGTCCTTCCATGGAACGGTTCTGAAATGTCCTGGAGTTAATTTTGGAGTACATTATCTCGAGGGTGGACCAACCTGGTTACTTGCACAAACGATGCAGAACAAAGGGCGCTTAAAACCTGCCAATGGCGATGGTGATGGAGGTGAATTCGACCCGTCATTTCTTCCAACACTTGTGATCTGTACAGGACTGGTCTGTTGGTAGAGTTGCGGTTCCATTTGTGACAACTGGTCTCTTCCCAAATCCATTGGCACATTCTCAGCGTTTACAGAGTACAGGAAATCGCTGCTCTGGGTAGATGGTGGTCGGTCAGCGCGAGCCAATCTGGGATCTCGAGCTCTTCGAGGGTCCATCGGGGATTTTGTCTAAAGGACAAGAAGTTGAGTGAATTGTAAAGTGTCAAGCGAGTACCCGGGGCAAGCTCAGCAGTATCCAGAACATCTGGTCTTCTCAACGACCCGTCATGTATTGCATGCAAAAAATTAGAGGGTCATTCAGATTCCACTCCGAATCATCGTGGACTCAGGTCAAGTCTGATACACTTACCAGTAACTAGATATTTCAGCAGGTGGAAGTTCGTAAACCGCACGGTCACAACAGCGACAAATAATCCAGAAACCAATATTGATCCTTAGCCTAATTATGAAACAATTCACACCTGAATTTCTGGGCCTTCATCGACTAAATCTGTTATCGGCGGCGAGATGGTGACCAGAACGGCTCAAGGAGCTGATGGAGAGGAGAATACGGAGACTACCCACATCCAAATACGCACCCATGAGTCGGCCATGGCTATCATTGATGATGAGATATGTGGGCTCATGCGGGCCGTTCGCCAACTCCAATTCAAAAAACTTAAGCACGTAGAGGGTATAAGGCACTGCAAGGGATTGATCACCCTAGCGCGGCGATTGCCAATTGAGATCCTGGCCAGCATCTTCGAAATGTGTATACGGGATGGATACACTAGAACTCCCCTTGTAGCATCCCACGTGTGCGCGCAATGGAGGAAGGCCGCCAGTTTGCCAAGCGTTTGGTCCCACATTTATGTTGATCTTGATGATTATGATCCCTTTAACAGAACAAGATTCTGGCTTGCCAGGGCCGGAGATAGTAGTCTTCGCATAACTTTGGAAATCCGACAAGACCAGACCCGACTTCTTGATATTATTAACATATTGTTGGAGAAGAGAAACAAATGGGGGACTCTCACCATCAATTCTGCCCTTCTTGCCAATGTCAATCGCACCCTGATGGCATGCACTGGCTTCTTTCCCCAACTTCATACGTTGCATGTCTCCATTCCACAGGAGCTCCACGAAAGTGACGAAAATGACATGAATATGGAACTTGTCAGTCTTCGGACCGCATTGCAGGATGCCCCCAAGTTATCAACAGTCCATCTAGTCAGAAATGTTCTTCCATCACCAAGTATTCTTCCTTCCTCAATTACCAATCTATCACTGGCTCTTCCATCGTATCGCTTTGCATCCATTTCCTCAATTGAATCCGTTCTCTTGGTTCTGGAAGACCTGCATCATCTCGAAAAGTTTTCTATGGTCCTTCCGGCAGGGCCCATCCGTGCATTCGAGCCTGTCGAAGACACCGCGCGTCTTGTTAGCTTGCCCCACTTATATTCAATCACCCTTACTGGTTGGCGAGACATGTATAATCTTTTGTTACATCTGGTCACACCATGCCTCAAATTCCTTCATCTTCGGTCCCCTGACGACCTAGGTAACGTGCCTGATGAAAGGACTGGTCAATGTTTACTCTTTCTTCTGGTTCGAGCATCCCCGCCCCTCGAAGAATTAGAGTTGCGCGATGCTGATATTCCAGCGTCGTATTTGATTCAGTGCTTCTCCCATTTGAGTCAGTTGAAAACGCTCCGACTTCATGAGAGTGAGATCTCCGATGACGTTCTCTATCAATTGTACGGACAGAATGGCCTTTGTCCTTTCCTCTCTGTTCTCGATTTCCGCTGGTGCGGATATTTCACAGGTCGAACTTTGGTTGGGCTAGTACGGAGTCGCCTTCATCATCCGAGCATTGGGACTCCAAAGACGGGCACAAGCGTGTTGCCGGACGCTATCGCCAAAGTAACTGTCATTTATTGTTCTTTCGTGCAAATACAAGACATCGCAGATTTGGCCTCGCTAACACTTTGTCAAGTCGTTGTGGATTTGACTGACTATTGTTGTGAGTGTTCCTATCCGATAAATCTGAGCTGTAATTCAAGAATTCTTTCAAAGGCACTGTAGGCTGTTGTTCGAATGATAGATACCGTAAAAGACTTGTATTGGAAGGCATTGGACGAACAGGTAGTCTCATTGTTTAGTTATCGTAGAGCTCACTGGACATAACGGGTGGACCAAATGTCTTCGAGGTTTTGCCAAATCAGAGAATGCCGTCTTTATATTGGTTCGAACAGTTCTATTTCCCTCAAATAATCTATTCATATGGTGCTCGCAAGCTTTCCACGTCAACCGTTGGTGAGTGGGACAATGCAGTAATTCGTTTTATGATTGATGTGGCAAGCACTTAGGCTCCCTGATGGAGTCCCGGTAGGTCTGTTGTCACGCCACGTTCCACATAAAGTAGATCCTGCTGGTAGTCTATAGATATGCCCATTGAACTATACAATCACCATCAATAAGATGCATCCTATACCTATGTTATTTTCGGTACCGTGATATGGGAATCATCACAAATAGTGATGGATGAGTTGCTAGTGCATGGAGTCCCAGTACCTCATCTAATATCAGCCGTGCTTCCCACATCAATCATAAGAATAATTAGTCCATTGCCCCGGTCGTCAACCGTATGTGACGAGATGCTGGCTCCGGGTGCCATATGACATCATTCAAACCAAAAGTTATTTTGGGTCATCTCGGGAAATGTCCCGACATTTATATTAAACTGAGATCAATCGCTTTTTCAAGTGTTTGACTCACATGGAAGTTTGCAAAGTTATGGAAGCTACGCGTCCGTTAGTACATGATTCTGTTCTTTCAGGACTGATATCATTGATCTTACGGCGCACATGCCAAGTGTCACGCAGTGATGCTCTGCCAATATGGCTACACTTATACAGTCTGGGAAGTTGTACTTTGAGAATTCCTAAGAGACGGACTAGAAGAAGAGCAGGAATGATGATTTCAATACAATTTGTAGCTGTCCTCCTTGAGCATTGCCAATAAAATGACTTGCCCTTGGCAGACCATGCAAAATATGA
>Ga0154005_100161_pt1 | contig 35262 bp, 31 predicted proteins | sample TSFL089MetaG_FD_104698 | JGI IMG/M metagenome (GOLD analysis project Ga0154005, IMG submission 104698) | Attine ant fungus gardens microbial communities from Florida, USA - TSFL089 MetaG | ecosystem: Host-associated > Fungi > Mycelium > Unclassified | place: USA: Florida, Lake Talquin State...
ACCTTCATCGACAAACACCAAAAATTGGGAGCGCGCTCATCCACTGGGCTGGCGGAAGTAGTCAACCAGCTAATGACTTTGACAATCAGGAGGATACAATTAGTCTAGGTAATCAAATCCCAAGCGAAAGCCCGAAACCTGTCCGACAAACCTCAGGAATCTGGGTAGACAGGTAGGTCAAACAGCAAACCGCTCAGTCTGCTTGTCACACCAGAAAATGTGAAAGAAATGCTAATGCTTCCTGCTTCTGCTCTGATCGCTGCTACCAATCACAAGTCAATACTTTTCCTTTTGTCTCTCTCGTCTTATCCTTGGACTAATATATGAACCAACAGGTTTGATGCTCGTCTTCTTCTCGATACTTTGCCGGACTTGAAATATTCACCAACTGACCCAACAAATCAATCATCGCTTGAGTCGCCCTCCGGCTGGTCCGACCTTCCTTCGGATACAGAAGAAGTGTTTTTCTTCTCACCAGAGGAGGTGGCTGATTTTCGAAATGAAAGACGCCAACAGTTAGTTGAGGAAGCCCAGGAGGAACGAGTCAAGGCACGGCTAGAAGAGGAGAAACAGATGCTGCAGGATAGTGTTGATGAAGAACATTGGGGCGACAGTGATGAAGAAGTGAGCTTCATATCATGGTAAATGTCATCACCCCCAGCAGTTGCTTACTAGTATTTTGCAGCCCGATGATACACAGAAGGAATTCATGCGGAGGACAGCAACACATCTACTTTCATCACCCAATCCTGCTCAATTGGAGATGAGGATTCTCGCTAATCACGGAGCAGACAAACGTTTTGCATTCTTGAAAGGGAGATGGAGTCACGCATGGTTAATCCTCAAAGCCAAAATACGTGCAGAGAGGGAGAAAAAAGAACAACAGAAGAAAAGCGGTCTGGGAATGTTGGCTAGCTATGACTCAGAATTAGATGAAGATGATAGAGTCAGTAGTGAGATAGGAGAAAATGGAGTAGAGCAAGATGATGCGAAAGTCGACAAGGCAGTAGACGAGACGAAAAAGGAACTTCGACGACAGAAGGCTAAAGAATGGGCCGAGAAAAGACGAGCTCAAACGAATAAACCTAAATATAATGAGAATTCGAAGTGAAGCCCAAAACGTCAGAACAAGTATGTTTTCTATCCAGGATACGCGGTACCGACAGGAACTTAATATTGCCTATCATGATCACTGTATAAATCTTCTTCCCTGGAACCGTCTGGACGAGATTCGGTATTGTTGGACCCATCAGGCCGCCAGAAGCCGAAAAAGTGGGAGAAACTAGCAAAAAGTGATGAGGTGAGCCCTGCAATAAGAAGCATCATCCGGATGAAGGGGACGAGGGGCGGAAGTAGCAGGGCCATGAAATCCTGAGATAAATCAGCATCTAGGTATCATCCTTGGAGTTAAGGAGTACTGACATCAGGATGATAGAAATCCTCTTGCATTGCGATGTAGTACAAACCGTCTGCTCCTCTCTGTAGTGTCAACCGCGTGCATAGCCTGATTCGTTTATTTAAAGGATTCGGTATCATAAACAGCCTACTCACCGTGCAGGTGCAGACCGAATAGGGAGATTAAACAGCTTGAACCATTGTTGAATGTCCAGAAACATGTATCTATGCTCCGGATTCCAGACTATGATGCAGGGATTATTTTCAAGAATGTTGCCGTGGTAGGGAGTGCTCACCAACACTGTTCACTCGGGCTTCGATATGAGGACTTAGTACTCGATACCACCTTTTGTTAAGTGTTGTCAGAAGGTAGCCGGAGGCAATGTGGGAGGAGTACACACTGATATATTCCTAGTACCGTTTTCCTTGAGCTTGGTCCACTCTCGACTGCACAAACAGGATGCCGAAAGGCCACGTCTGGAGTCATAAATTGCTCTACAGCTCTCCTTTGTACGTCTGGTGAAGACGTAGAAGTAAGCAACAGAATCACCCCTCGAATTTCTTCCTCCGGGTTCTCCATGGATGTCTTGCCGTTAAAAGGGCAACACGTATCAGCAAGCAGACTTGAGTTACAAAACAGCTGTCAAGCCCCTGGACTCTGCTCAACGAAACAAAGAGCACACTGTTGCAGCACTTGATGCTGACTGACACTGATGATGTTAGATGCGGGCACTATCGCCTGCTACTGTACGCTCAACGATGAACAAGAGGAACAAATGACAAGGTCATCACAGAATCCCTGGATCTCGGGGTGAACTGAACAAGTTTTCTTTCCCGGTCTTTTTCGGTTGCTAACTTCTTCCGGTCCGGGCCGTGAAGTCGTGTGCAGACCTCCACAAGCCTGTCCTTTTGATGGCCTTCGTGGGACAGAAATACCTCCACGGCTCGAGCACCCTTGTTTTTGAAATAATTAACCAAAAAAAGGAGATTCTATTATTATGCCTGATGTGAATTGTGGATTTTCTAAGCAGCAGAGGGAATAGGGGCTGGTTTTAGAACTCTGATTCCTTCCAATTAAAGAGGGGAGGCACGGTAAAGGTATTACTGGAGTCTATGTTCCCAAGGAGTGATCAGCTGAGACCTAAGTGAGAACACTGGCAGGCAAAATAAAATTCTAGCTAACTCACTATTTTGTATCCCGTGCGGCAGTGAGCACTACTCATGAACCCTTTCATGGAATCGTCAGTGGAGTCCTGATTTTTGTTTTTCGTCGCTGTCATATTTGTATCAAGGGTGCAAGCGGATGCCACCCTGGGATTGGAAGATGGTGTGAACTGAGCTGATGTTGCAAATTAAAAATTTTCCCATTGCATTTTAGGTCGCCGGAGTGGGAATCCAGTAGTTGTCTCTGAAATTCATGGGTATAACTTCTTGCTGCAGGCTGTGACTCAAGCACAGGAATTAGACATTCGCATAGGATGAGGGGAATTGTCTCAAGATCCCACCCTCGAGGTATATAAATTGCGGTAAGAACTTGTCAGACGTAGAAAACTGCGGAATGTGGTTCACTCCATTGCTCCTCCTGTTCCCCCTGATAACTAACGCCCAGCGTTTTGTGCGCTTCATTTCCAATGATGGCAAGGAATACACCGGTGATGCCATCTTACCCCCGGGTACAATCGACGCATCCAAGAGTAAGAGTGCCCGCGTGATTCAGGGCGATATCCTGGGCGACTTTACCATCACAAGTCAAACGAAGGTGAGCCTGCATAAATGGAGTGATGTCGCGGTAAATTCAATGCTATTGTATAGTCGATCAAGGAGTTGCTATCGCCCCTACCAAGTGAAAGGGTGAGGAGCGTACGATGCGTCGGTTTCAACTATTTCTCCCATGACAATATGGTAGATAACTTCTTACTGAAAACGTGCCCATTCGCTGAGGAAAACGACAGTCTGGTCACCCCATTCCCGATTTCCCTATTCTTTTCTATAAGCCATTCACTGCCTTAAATACACCTTTTGGTGACGTACCTATCACCCAGGGGTACCAAACACAGGGAGATTTCCTTTCAACTATGGATTACGAAGGGGAACTCGTTGTCGTTATGAAAAAGAAAGCATTCAATATCTCCGTAGACGTTGCCCTTGATCATGTCCTAGGATATAGCGTCGGCAATGACGTTTCCCATCGTGGGTGGCAGATTGATCGTGGGGGAGAGCCTGAACCCCAATACTCGATGGGCAAAGATGCTGACGGCTGGGGTCCATGGGGTCCCGCCATTGTTTCCACAAGCATAATTCCGGATCCACAGAAGCTTCAACTGACAACCAAAGTCAATGGAGTGATGAAGCAGAATGAAACAACAGGAAACATGATCTTCGGCGTTGCGCAGATTGTGTCTTTCTTCTCTATGGGTATAACATTGCAGCCTGGAGATGTCATCTTTACTGGAACGTGAGTGGAAGACCTCCGATACATATGCATGCTTTTCCTGACTGCCTTCCAATTTGTAGTCCCGCCGGTATAAACCTTGGAAATCCTAACCCAGTGTGGCTAGTTGATGGAGATGTCGTCGAGGTTGGGCTAACAGAGATCGGCACTTGTACGAACAAATACGTCTACACATAGTACTAGCCGTAATTTGATGGTTCAATCAACACGTCCCGTGAGCACGCTCACGAGAAGAGTCTCCCGATAACTTGCTACAGCCTTTGGCAAATTCAGCAAGCACATAGATATTCTCCCCGTCTTCGAAATAACTATTGACTTCCGATTGCATACATTGGCTCGTGGTCACACATCAGCGGGACTCGGCAGACAGTCACACGGAGCGCTCAGTTTCCACCTAATTCCAATCACACATCGGCTGACCACTAGGTCTCTTTGTGAACGTATCAGAAGACAGACGATTTGGCCAACTGGCATATAGATCTCTTGCTGGTTTTGCGTGAAATCTCGAGTCAACTTCTCGAAAAAACGCAAACGTCCTTCGTGATAAAATCAAGAACACAAGAGCAGCAAATCCTGGTAACATTTCATGTTCCCTCTACTCGCGACGAGACCCAGATTGTAAGAATCTATTGTCAGCCTAGGCCTAGTTTCTTGGGTAATGAGCGGCATATCTGTGGATAGTCTCCTGGAACGACAGTGGCGAGTGCAGACGCAACGCTCAAGACCAAGGATCCTAGACTTCAAACTTCTCCCAAGTGTCTCATAAACAGAGCAGTGGCCTACCATAGATGGGTCCAGTTATAAATCTCGATGTCTGTCTGACACGCTGTAAAGATTTGGACTCTTGAAGGACGGTCCCAATTCCGATGGAAGGATCAAAGCAAATGCCTATTGACTTGTAGATGTCTCCACATTGCAAGTAAATTGCTTGTTTCTGTAGGTCTTCTCAACTGGTTGGACACATCATAGCCTTTGCACAAACTTCCTTGTCGGTGTCTGTAGAGCTGGACACCGCACACATGGTATGACTTTCTTCCAGAAGCAAGGTCCAGAATGACATCCTTGCAACACCGGATCGTCACAAGGAACTAGTATATGGCGTGACTGCTGCGATTCATATTATAGGATCCCTGGTCAAAGCGCTATCACTTGTTGCCGCTTTGACCGCCGACTAACTCAGACTGGCGAGTAATGGCTCTGCCTTGTCAGGAAGCGTTCCGCACTACCCATCTTTGTGTCCTGTCGCCTGTGGAATTAACAGTTTTCTTTGCGCTGTATTGAAGAGAGGATGAAGCTGAACCTACTAGCCAAGGCATATGGATAGAGGTGCCATACACTGACTTGTGCTCAGTGGCTTTGGCTGAACAGTTCAATAGTGGATGGTCAAATTAGTTCTCGATATGCTGGTCGTAGTCTCTTCTTTCCGTGACCTCGTTCCTTCATTCCACGTATTCTCTTTCAGTTTCTCGAACAGAGTACTTGACGAGTACCGGCTTTGAATACCGGCTTGAACAATCCCAACTTCAAAAAATTTCGGATGCTGGGGGCTCACATCCTGCAGCTTGTGCTTACAGGAATGAACCCAACAGACATACAAATCACACTGGATTTTTGAAGGTGGGAAACATGTTTGGAGATGTTTTTGATTACAATGTTAACATCTTATAGCTAAATTCGCTACTCATCATTCACAACAAACCGAGAGGACAATGTGTTTTGTCTCTTACGTCTCCAGACGGTGGCACATTTGCACTAACGCCGATTGTTTTGGACCTTGTTATCCCGAAACTGAAGCTGAGACTGAAATCATTGAATTGTATGTCATCCGCGCTTCCTTCAAAATTGAACTCTCATTATAATTAATGACAGTATTGATGGCACTACAAAAGGCGACAAGAGGAAGTCTCGAGAGGCTTCGAGAAGCAAGAAGGCACGATGTAAAGGGTTTGCAGACTTGAACTTGGGCGTAATACCTGGCCTATTGGTAACCCGAACAACCGTCACGACGACTCAGACTCACGAGGAATACCGACGCTCCTTAGCCCTGAGGGAGCAGGCTGCCAGAAATCAGAGATCAAGGGCTCTGCTTCAAGCACTTCGCGACTATATTGAGAAGGAAGAGGCTGAGGAAACTCCGGTCTATGGTGCAAAACTAGATCCAATCTGGGATGAATGCCGGTAAGTTCATTGCAGTTGTTCTGTATTACATGCAGCTGAAGAATCTCAGGACCAATTATTGGGGATCCCCACTCGCGCCATGGTGAAAAGACAACTATAAACAACGAGCTACGAAGCCTTCGTCATTTTTTTCGTCGAAGTTCAGATAGAGTCCGAGTCATTCATCGTATTTCTACCTTTCTGCTAAGCCAATCCTCTGTCAACCGAGCTTCAATAAACGTGTAGTGCTCTTTCGCTTTCTTTACACTAATGTTGACTAGCCGCAGGATTTCTTCTCTTGGAAGTGGAGCACCACCCAACTTTTGGAGCACACAAATTTCTTTTTGCACATTGAGTGCAATAGAAAGGAGACCAGCACTCAAATGCTGCTCGAGCTGTGAAGGGTCGAGCACCGGAGATATTGTTTCGTCAGGAAAGAAAGCAAAAGTAAAGCAAAACGGCATGTGATGGATCGCAAGAGGAACCGGAGCGCGTTCTGAGGCTGAATGCTGAATCAATGAGTCGATGAGATTGTTGGCTAGGCCCTGAAGGACTCACAACGATAATTTCATCTCCAATGACTTCGACTTCAGGTCGTCGAAAATGCCTAAACGCAGTTATTCCAGCTAAACAGGCACAATCCAGCATATTTCCAGCGTCAGCCAAGAAGTGAAGCGTAAGCCGTAAGTGCCACACCTATCCAAGAGTGATTAAATTAGATAGAACTGTTTCAATTTTCTTACCCGATGTCCGACTAAAATACACAATGACTCTTTGTCGATTGCATCACTTCTCCTGAGGATTTTATCCAGCATCCTAGTGATCCTCACTTCTTCATCAGAACCTCTACAACCATTCATAGTCAAATTCATTAAAATTTTGTTGTCAAGGTCAAAAGTACACACCTACCGTCCGGTTTCATACTCGCTCGATGCCATGGGTGATATTTCTGAATGGATTGTGATGATTCCTTCGTATTGCCTCTCAGGTGAAGGCTTGACCATTTTCGCGTCAACTTGTGCAATCACTCTAGAAGAACTTCAAATAGCTATATCAGAGGCAAATCCTGTGTACCCACCTGGTCTTCCCTATACTACATTCTACATATCCGAGTTCTCCACCAAAACTGACCTCAACTTTCCGTTGCTCCAAAAGAGAACGACCATCCAGACGTAAGGCTTCCTTGAGAGACGCATACAAGAATTCTTTCTCCGGTATAGAAGGAGATGGCGGCCGCATTCGGGATAACACTCGTGAGAGTCAGTCTTGGGTCTGAGTATCTACAATACGCTTCAATGACATTCAGGTCATGGCCTGACGATCAGAATTTTTTTCACGTGATCAAATATTAATGCCACCAAAGATCAGACACAAGATATCACTTCTAACATGGTTCGCTTAGTAACACACAATCTCCTTGCTTGTCACGCAAAGGAATGCAATACAAACAACTTCCCTCTAATTTTCCAAAACGTCCAGCTCGAAATCAGAGAAGCGGAGTTCAACCCGGATTTCATCAAAACATTCCTACCCAAGATCGAGTGGAATGCCCTAGTCAAAACAGCCCAGGAGGTCCCAATACCGTCTTTCATGTGCTCCTAAAGTTTTCTTATTTCTCTCGAGATAGCTCGGCCATACCTCTCTTCCTGATGAGCAACCTGAAATGATTGATGATGAATTTCTCAAAAATCTGCATCATGTACTTTTCGAAGTGGGCACTTTCCTGCCTCTAACGATGAGAGCCTAATTGTTAATGTTGATACTATCGCAGTTACATGTTGTTGAAGGCGCCATGGCTTGTCCTAACTGCAAACACATTTATCCGATTTCTGATGGTATTCCCAACATGGTGAGTAATATTCTCGATGACACGGACAAAAGCCGTCTGATGATTGATTTCCCATGATAGTTGCTTGCAGAGCATGAAATAGTATGAAAATCTTGGGGGAGACATACATTCAAATTGAGTGCAGAGAAAGTTTCTCGTTGGTTACAATTGATTTACCCGTAAGAAAAGTAATGAGTAACATGATAATTAGAAAATGAAGTACACAAAGATAATTTAAGGAGGAGTGTTTCTGTCGTTGGCCGATACGTGATTGCCTACTTTCTCTCGGACAAGCTATTTGCTATCTTACAGCCTCCTGGTCAATATTGAGATGCTGTGTCTTGTCGCTAGTTGAGGCAGACGATAGAACGTCGATGATAACGTCCAGCCAGTATTTATCTAGGACAAGCCCATGGTACCGCGTCCAAGTGGTCAGAATTGGTTCAGGGTAGGCTGTCTCTGGCTCGGAAAAGAAATCAATAACGTTACTTCTAGATCGCTGGATAGGCACTACCTTCAACAAAGATATTCTGACCACGACAAATCCTAAGGAACTTCAGGCGAGGTGAAAGGCATACGTAATCATGGCAAAACTGACACATTTTTCGTCTTCAGATGCTGGTTTGTGCTGGACATAGCAGGTGGTGGTGTTGATTCTATGCGAGCCTGCGCGATGGGATCAATTTCACATATTGATATTGGTAGCTACGCTACATGATGTAGATAGATATAAGTAGTGCAAGTAGTTTGTATTAGCTATCCGTTTGTACCCTTCCCCGATCGTATTTCAACAGGTGGGTCAGGCAATTACCCGAAATTATACCTGGATACATTTGCAAGGATGCCACGTTGGATTGGTAAATTCTTCATTTGTCTTCATCTCATAGATGACAGTGTGACCTATAATATCTTTGAGGTCTATCCTTATCAATCATGGCTGAGCGCATTTCACTTTTTTCTTCTTCATTCTGAGTGCCCGGGACCAGCTGTAGTACCCACTCAATTGCTGAAAGAAATAATCCTCCTCGTTTTGGCATGAGATACAATAGATATCAATATCTCTGCTCCATTTTTTCTAATTGACATCCGCCATGTCACAAGGACTATATTGAAATACCTCTCACACAGTTGCGAAAACATACTTACCTTTTCCGACAAGAGATAACTCATGAAGACACGTGGACAGTTACAGTTCGAGGGGCACCTTTTTTTCTCTTGTATTGAGCCTTTTTTCTTACCGCCTCAGCAACGGCGTTGTCGACATCTTCAGAATCAGGTGGAAAACCATCATGCTCGCGCCTAGTTGCTCTCAATCAGAAGAGTACGCGTTGAGTGCCAGAAAGCTTCCCGAAGATTTCAGGGAGCTGGAAGCTGGCTTGATCAAGTCAAAGAGTTGACGGCCATGGATCTTCCAGATGGCTCTCCAGAGACGATCCCGAGCTATGCCTTCGGCCACCTCTTCTCGTTCGCGGGAGCAAACACTCTTCTCCTGTCAGTCCTTGCCCGGTCACTCCCTTGTCCGCAGAGATCGTGCTGATGAGAATTTCAGGGGCATTCGTGACATTCTGTGGGCGACTCCTGTATATGAAACACATATGGAAACAAAAGCGCCAACTTTGTGCTCTTCGTGCTTCTATCCAGACACTCGAGAATGTGAAATGCTTGAATGCGTTCAAGGCTTTCTATGACCGGTTTCTGCTTCGAAGCCGAGGATGGCAACTGGAGAGATAGATGCAAGAACTGGCTGCGGAGAGCGAGAGAAACAAACGTGCCAGGGTTGTTGCCATTAGTCGTACAGGCCAACAAATGGCAGAGGATGTGAGAAAGGGCGTGACAATAGAGGAATGAGTCATGAAACCGATCAAGGAGCTCCGAGAGAGCAGAGATTTTGTATAGATGCAGAATGGAGGAACACGAACGGAAGATCAGGGTGATACAAGACGACTTGTTGAAGAAATGTCGTCAATTTGCGATAGAAATGAGCAGCTGAAATTAGAGAGACGCGCTAGGTCAACGGATCAAGAAATTGAATTTGATTGCTCGCTTTGGAGGGCGCTCAAACGCAGTAGACAACGGATCCGAGATCTCGAATGAGGAGAGGAAATTTTCACGAGACATACTAGACCAAGGATCTGTTTTGTTCTCGGGCTCAGCTACCTCTGAGGAGAAAGACTTGGATGTCAACAAAGAAATGTCAATGTCAAGGAATGTCTTCTGTTACATGTGCCTCTGCGGAGCAACTTCCTGATCGGCTAACGAGACTACAGCTGACTCTTAGAAGGCTACTACAAAGAAAGGATTGCCGCGGAGGCAATTTCAGAAATTCATTACCACTCCCTACACTGGCCTTTCACTCAATCCCTATCCAACGATCGCAATTAAATAGGTAGAGTGAGCTATGGAAAATTCAAATTATTTAAAGATTCATGTGGACGGACTATATATTGCGTACCTTCGACCATGACCTATTCATTGAAACATATAATCAATCTTGGAATAACACAAAAAAGAAGAAAGAGCTGTTGATGGAAGTAGAGATAACCAGATATAAATAGAAACACTTTTTTCAGTCTCAAGGTAATCAAATGACATGACCGCTTATCTTGTGTTGTGTTCTATGGCTAAGATGTCATGGTGGAGGGAGGTCATGGCCTCCGATTTGCGTTTCGGTTTACAAAATCCTGGTGAAACAGCTTATAAAGCTCAGTCTAGCAACAGAGATATATTCGTCATTGAGTCACGTGTATGTCGGTTTTTTGCACTAGGAGGATATATCGAAGTATCAACCACCATTATCAGTCGTGTCAGCATGCATTATTTCTTTCGCTGCATGACTTGCTGGAATCTTGAAAATTCTGGACAACGATGAGAATGCCGCAATTCTCGAGATGACTGTCAATCTGGTTATGGATCATAACGAAGTGAGGGGTTCAGACTGATTGGATCAGGATCAGGACTTAGTACGCAAGTCATCCAAAAGCGGAATTCCCTACTGAGGTTGGGTTGAAGGTATCCTGACCTCATTTCGATTTCGAGTACAAGATACGGATAAGAACCTACTTCATAAAGGCGCTGGTTTGGTCTATTGACAAGTAAAAGAAAGCGCCTCCTCTGCAATATCCTTACTCATCACTTCTTGCCACATCAAAGATCCTCTGATCACCTATTATACGTATTATGATTCTTAGACGGTGATCTCTACGTAGCCATGTCCTCATCTGGTCCAGGAGTCAGAGCCTCCGGTGCAAGCAGTTCCCAGAACTCTCAGAATTCTAATGCTCAACATGAAACTACTCATTTGCCCCAGCAATTGGGAGCCGGTACTTTGGGTGCGTATCCAGATCCTCTGAGAAATGATGATATGGACAATGGTCGAGGTGCAGGTCCGAGTTTTCCAGGATTTTCATCCCCTTTTGATTCAAATAATTGGTTCAACTACACCGTCCAGACCCTCCCGCAGCATCATAGTGCAAGTCCCTCTGTATCACCCGCTATGATTGGTCCAACTTCCACTCTGTATGACCCTGATTCGTCACTACAACAGCCTGATGCCGGTCAGGCATACCAACAGTGGATCAACCAATACAATGACCAGCAGCAGTATGGGCGAGGCATGATTCACTATACAGATCATCTGCAGAATTATTCCTCCTTTGCATACCCCGAGTCCATCACCGACACTGTCACTCCTAGCGTAAGCCAGTACCAACAACAAAATATCCTGTATGACTCGTACAGATCGGAACTACTGATTGCGACTGGATTAATGACCTCCGTTAACACAACACTGTCATCCACGCTCGAGACACAAGCATATCATCAGTCGACACCTGATTCGGCTCCTAACTCATACACAAGTCCACCAAACTCTCAGGTCTTGCCAACAAATTGTCACTTAAGCCCACGGCTGATGCAGAATTCCATACTACAGCGAGAACAGCCTGTGTCCCAACGAGCAAGTCAGCAGCGCTTTTTGGCTGGATTTGAGGCACAATTTCAGGGCACAACTGTACCCCAGATTCAGGAGGTTACAAATGTGCCCTCGCATGAACATCAGCTTCCTTTTCCTTCCTCGTCTTCCCAACCTCACCGTGAGGGACAAAATGACTCTCTTTCAGCCAACCAACACCCATCACCTGTCCAACAGTCTCCCCAAGAATCAGGAAACAACGTTAGGGAGTCCAATTTACGAAAACAACTTCAGGAGTCCAGTAGCCCTTATACTACGAATCAGCTGAATGTTCAAGGTCCAATACCCTCATCACGACCTGGTCAAGCGTACGGGAACGAAAGGACCTCCCCTCGGGCAAATGCGTACGGGACTGGACGTGGGATTTCATTTGGTGGTTCTCAGGCCACTCAAAGTCCCTCCAAATTAGGGGCATTGAAGGGATTGCCAAGACACCCTAATGCCACCTGTCAGGATCTGTCCATTCCTATGAATTCAAGCTCCAAGCGTCGGAAGCGTGATCACGAGGGGAATTTTATTAATGCAAGAGGCGACACTGAGGGAGAAAGCGATGGCGAGGAAGGGGATGGGTTTACGGGGGGGATAGAAATAGGTCTAGGGGGATTGGGTGTAGAAAATATTGATGGAAAAGTGGAGAAAGGAGGGCAGAGACCGTATGTGATTCCTACTCATGCTGAGGCACATATACTAACAAACTGATCCAAATACTGCGCCTTTTTACAAATTGGCAATTCATCCGCGCCAACGAAACTTCCGAAACTTTTGATCCGTTGATCTTTGCAAATATTTGGTCAATCACCTCTCACAATGGCCTTCACTCTTCTACGAACCAATTGATGCTACTTTCACTTTTTTCCGGTTTCGTGCATTATTCCGTTATGGGTACTGTCTTTCTAACTCATTTTCTGACTCATTGTGATACTCCCCGATGCAAAAATTTTGCTGTGCTTCATCTGGTCACTTTGAACCTGATTTATTACCACTGGATCGACTTGATGTGCCCAAAATTTTTTTGTCTCTGATCATTGGATTATGGAATCAAGACCGGGCGCCTGCAAACATTGTAAAAAGTTGAAGGTTCGTAATTATACTTTTGTCATACAAAGCAAGTCCAGATGTGACTTCGCTGGCATGATACCATGATCAATGAGTCGCTTATCGAAGTGGATAAAGTCTTTGAATTCGACGGCCACAACATCCGTTATAGTCATATTTGCTAAAATCAGGATTTGATTGTGGGCTATCAGTGATGATATGTACCATGCTTCTCCTTGTGGAGCCTTTCAGAGATGAGAACTTACTGACTGAATCACCAGATGAAGTGCGATTTTCCGACGAATGACAACACTTGCAAGCGATGCAAGGCTGGTGGCCACGTGTGTATCGTGGAAGGTCGTAAGCCGCGGACAGCACCAAAGTGAGTGGGATCGGTCCTGTTCTTTTTTCCTCAATCAGTCGCTGGATTTGCCGGCAATTGAAATAACTTTCTGATTGACTGCCGTCCGAGTCGGACCGTCTGCGAGTATAGCTTTTCAACTTTTCAAAGGCCGATTATACCCAGGGTTTCTTTGTCATCTCCTCTTTTTGCCAGGATGCCACAAGTTCACAGAACTTTATCTTCTGCGTCTCTTTCTTCCACCTCTTCTTCCAGCTCTTCAGATACTGTCCCAATTCTACTGGACCCTCACTTACAATTGAATACTGCTTCTAGCAAACGTGAATATTTATTGGCCCAAATTAGACAGAAGGATGCAATCATTGAATCCCTTCTCAAGCAGGTTTGTCGCCTGTGAATCATCATCGCTTTCACCATCTCTGATACCTCGGCAGCTCCATAACCCTTATCTTGCCACCCCTCTGTCTATTGCCTCTTACCGAATGGCGACCTCCCCCTCCGACCAGAATAAACGTAATGTTTTGTCTTGGTTGGATCGCCTTCAGTCGAGCGTTCGTGAGGCCGGTAGCTCAGCGGGTCCGGACATATTTACCGAGCTTCGAAATAGGGAAGAGGTGGAGTCTGACTGTGCCTCCGATACGCCCAACATTGAGTTTGCAGACGAAGAACTGGAGGGTGATGGCGATAACAGTGAAACAGAGAAACTACAGAATACTCTCCCAGATGCGCATGTACCGCTGGGACTGATTGCCAAATTGAGCATTGATAACAGCCATGTCAAGGGGAAGAAGGATCGAGCTCAAAATGTGAACATCACTGATGATGAAGATCTGAATGATGATAATGTTGTATGTCTGTGTTGTAATGACTACTTCTCACAACCACCTGACCGGTCGCCTAACTTCTAGGGAGTAGCGAACGAAACGTACTTCATGCCAGGTAGCTGTGCTCTGGCATCATGATTGAGTATACCATTGATGTATTTCAGGCCCTGCCTTCGACCTAAACCGTCGAGCAATGCTTATTGAACAACACAGTCCACCTGAGATTCTGGTGCATGGACTCGTCAATCCGGACGATGTCCAGAAACTATTTAATATGTATGTATTTACTGCTGACTGTTTCGCGATTTTCCTCTCACGAGATTCGACTTCATTATAGATTTTATCAATATGTTAATGTAAGTTCTCCCAATTCGTCAAAAACAGCGCTTATTGGTCACGAATAGCCTTTCATCTCTTTACTGGATCCTGTCTTGCATACTCCGGCTTCTACTTTTGCTAGATGTCCCTTCCTGTTTACCGTTGGTAAGATCTAGTTCAGTACCACTCTCAATTCGTTCTTATCTTTTTCTCATCAGTTTGCGCGATCTCTTCAAGATACTATGTGGGTAAGTCGGAAATATACCCAATCGCAATGCACTTTGCCAAGCATTCGGCCGCAAATGCCCTGATTGACGGTTGGAAATCTGTGGAGCTCTGCCAAGCTTATATCCTTATGAGCATCTATGCTGTCCCGGCAAGAAGATGGGAAGAAGACAGAAGTTGGCTGTACACAGGACTTGCTATCCGGTACGTATCATCGGTTCACCTACCATCGGCCCTTATCTCTCTTGCAGTATTGCAACGGATCTCAATCTTCATCATGTATCCATCCCTAAGTTGAAGCATGAAAAGGACGAACGCGAGGCACTCAATCGTGCGAGGGTTTGGATGATTTGCTTCAACCTAGACCGTTCAACGGCTACCCAGTTTGGAAAGCCTTCAACTATTAAAGAGGACTAGTAGGTATATATTTACTTTTCTTCCGATGGAAGATTGAAGTTTCGACTCAGCATCGTCCGAAATGCACGAGACTGGTACAAGAAATCACAGTACAATGTTTCGGTACGCCTTTCATGCTTACTCATGATCCCTACAAACCCTCTAAGCTTCGTTTAGCATGACATTCACCTCTGCGCTTACTCAGCACTTCTTCAAATAGTTGCAAAGTTCCATGATGAAATTTTCAGTGATCCTTCAACTCCAAGTGGTCTTAACAAGGTGTGCATGGAAACTACCTAACTTGTACGTATACTCGCTAACTTTGACCAAGAACGTTGATTTTCGGAAAATAACGATGAAGCATGACGAGTATCTGACGCAATACCATGAGGAGTGGCTTACGCGTTTTGAGGAGAGTTCAGATCCCAATGGTAAGCCAAATTGGATGCATGGGAGTGGGAGGCACCTACTGACGTCCCACAAGATCCCAGCTGTGTTTTTCGATGCTCGCTCCTGCCGTTGTAAGCAGCATGAACTCCTCAGGCTCAAAATATTTAGCTGAAGTTTATTCCTCCGCGTAGTTTGGTTGGCTACTCCCGGCTCGTCATGTTCTCCTTCGGGTTTCAACAAGCCTTCCAGCGTGGCATTGGGCGAAGCGATCAAGTATTCTTCACCAAGGTATGCGTGTATCTTATATTCTTGCTCATGTCTTCACTGGTTCTAGTGCCTAGAAGCTGCCAAATCTGTGGTCAGAAATATGGTTGATAGACTTGCCCCAAGTGGCTACATGCGCTATGCCCCTGATGGTGGGCGATTTTATGAGCATCAATGTACACTTGGAATCAAATTATCATACAGGTCACTTTGTATTCGCTTCGTTTGCATCAGCGTTCCTTCTCAAGGTAGACTCAATCAAACACAATCTGTAACACGGCTAATTTTGGTGATCAGCTCTTGAGACCTGAATTTGCTTCGCTTCTCAGCAAGGAGCAGGAGAGCAATGTCTTTGAACTGATCGGACGTTTAATCCAGACGCTCAGTTCTCCCAAAATCGCAATAGACGATAGACATACGCCTAAACTTTATGCTAGATTCCTAGCCGGCCTTTTATCTCGACATCGTCGTGATGGAGCAAATATGGGCCGCTTCCATCCCAATTTATCCACTCAGCAGCACAACAACATTGGAAACGAAATTCCTCCAAGCTCTATGACAACCTTCTCTGTGGCCCCTCAGCCCCAAAACTCTGTTCAGTCTAGTCGAGATCTTGAATATGCTTCAAATGATATTCAGCCACAGCAGAGCTTACAGACTTTGTTATATGGGTCCGAAGCTATCCCTAGCGTGAACGCCGGACCCATCCACTGTGACTCGGATATGGAGCTTGCTTTGATTGATACTAACTACTCGTCTGACGAAGAAGTGCTTGCGACTATGCAAGTTATCAAGAACCCTTCATGGTGGCAGAACATGATGATGCCTGGGTAAGCCGTTACTGGATTGGTTTTTGGCAATTTGACTGCTCACCTATTCCTCCTATAGTTTCTCTTGGACACCTGATCCTTCGCCGTCCCCTCCTCACATGATGGGACATCAAGCACCACAACCACCGCCATCTTTTCATCCAACTATACAGCATCCAGATATGGCTTCATCGCACGCCATGCATCCTGTATTCAATGCTTACCAGGCAGTTCAAGTGTCCATGCTTTGAGAAAGAGTTGTCCAGAAATTATTTTTTAACACCTTGATCAGTGTGTATAATATAGCCGGACTTTTTGTTCTGTTTGTCAATGTGATTTTATTGAATTTGTGTTATATGATATATCACAAAATATTGCCGAGTGGTGATCCATCACGAGGGCACCGTCTGATCAAATCAACTCGGCATGATCTTTTCCCAAAGTACAACCAATAATCACTATGGTTGAACTCCTTCAGTTCGTCTGCACAACATGATGACATCTTTGCTGTCATAATTGACTCCTGACCCTTCCTTGTTACCACTAGGATTGCACCGTTTCAACAATTACTCAGTCATTTCCGCTTCTTGCTTACCTTGCGATCACGAGAAGGAAACTATCGTTCCCTCATTCTCTTTAGGTTGTCCGACATACAAGATGTTACAAAAAATGACGATGGGAACAGGGGAAGAATTCCAGATCTCAAAAAAGTAGTGAAAGGATCAGATCCTTCCTACCGATTGAACACCAATTCAAGACAACTTTATGGGATGGAAGCAAGTTGTCCACATCTAGGGGCTGACATGTCCCATGCTGACATAGAGGAATGTAATGGCTCTGTTGTAGCTGTATGTCCTTGGCATAGGTGAGCCTCAAAATCCAATCTTACAATGTTCCGGGTTCGATAAAGTCTGGGTAGATACGATTTTGATTTGCGCACGGGAGATAGTGAAACTGGGTTGAAAGCTTGCACCTATGCTATTTACGTGACTGAGGAATACACAGGGGTTGAGATGGTGTCGATTGAAATCCCAGAGGGGGGGTCTGGGTGGCGTTTGGTAGAACTGCGTCCGGTTTCTGAAGGTGTGTAACTACTTTTCGGATGAAATACCCTCTAACTAATGTTGGATAGAATTCGTTTATCCGCAGCCTATGCCATCTTCAAAGAATTATAATAATCAGGATTACGAAACACAGAACAAAATAACCTCGCCTGTCAATGAAGGGGTTATGCCGCTTGAGAACCCGCCGGAGACCCTGATGCAGTGGGCAGCACTGATACTCAATACCCCTGATCCTATACTGAAGGTGCTCTGGAGTGCTATAGCCTATTTCAGTCACTCCTAACCCCAGTCTATGAAGGTTGAACGGACGAAGCACGCTGTACATCTCTTTAGGACAGGCAAACTAAATTCTATTGGTCACAAGTCAACACAAGCCCCTAGACCGCCGGAAGTGCCTTCCCGTGATGCATCATGGACACGTAATTTGAAGGCTGACCCCACTAAAGTAAAAAACAGGAAGAGCAGAGCGGCCATGTTGCACGCATTAGCTAATATCGAACAATGGGCGTGAGCTAATTCCTTACAGAGTCGACTCTCCAAATTGATGATAGCCCGAGGCACAGCATAGATTTGGCGTGAGTGTCGTGACTTTGGACGAATAATTCTGAAATTCTTCATGTAGCTGGGATATCATGGTCCGATTCGGACCGTTGTACCCTAACATTCCGACTGCATTCTTTCATGATTTTACAAAGATGGCTTCGGATGAAGCTAAACACTTGTAGGTAGCTTTCGATCTTGGTCGAAGCCAGCTAATCCCCATTCCATTCAATCACCAGCTCTCTCCTCTTATCTCGATTAGATGTGACATCCCCTTCAACACCGTATGGAAGCATGCCAGTACACGCGTCGCTCTGGGACTCTGCGAGGATAACAGCTCATTCTCTCCGTGCTCGTCTTGCAATCATTCATTTAGTACATGAGGCGCGCGGACTTGACGTAAACCCAGGAACAATCGAACGCTTCCGTCGTGCAGGAGACCAAGAGACAGTGAATGTAATGGAAATTATTCACGCAGATGAGGTTACACATGTCACAGCAGGGCATAGATGGTTCATGTGGGTGTGTGAGCAACAGGGAATCTTTCATGAGGATGGTGGTGTGATCAGGGCGTTTAGGGAGGAAGTCAGACAAGGTTGGAGAGGCGAAGTCAAAGGTCCTTTCAATATCGAAGCACGAGAAATGGCTGGGTTGTCACCCGGGTTCTACGAAGGTCTCAAAGGAGAGCTAGGCATGAGTGAAGCAGAGATGTTGAACATGAAATCATGTGAAAGAGTGCAGAGCGATGAAGCGGTCTGTGACGACCGGAACAAAGTTCAAGGTGCAATAGCAGTAACTCCTGTTCAGTATGAGCATAATGCTCAGCAGAAAAAGAAATAATCACATCTTGATCAAACATAGAGAGAAAAGGAACCTCTCATTGACAACACAAGGGGTGATTTCATCCCGAAGTCACATTATGCAACCTGGAGTCCAGAAGGGATCCGACATCCAGGATGAGTCAGTTTCGTAAACTCGACTACATGGTTCATAACATCCGGTTGTGCTCGCAGCGTTGGTCCACATCATGATCAGTAAACCATGACCCAGACAACTTGTATTCACGAGCTCAGAAGCCAAGGTCGTTGAGTCATCACAGTAGCTCCTTTTCAGCGAGGAAATTCAACAAAAGATCCTGTCTGTGCTCAGTGTCATCGAGTAGGATTTGACGAATCAACCGATGATATGAATGCAGCTATCACGATCATCCGACTGAGAGATAGATAGCATTCCTAAAAATATTTCTATATCTAGAATTTCCATCATCTATCTTGCTCATTGATATCCGAGTATTACGCTTGTGCCTCGCCCTCACTCTTTGAAGTGGGCTCTAATGATGTAGGCTCAGCGGCAGGAGACTGTCCATCTAGGGATACAGTGCGTTTTCTCCTGATTGAAAACCCTCCTTCATATCCGAACCATGTATACCTCCTGCAATGAGGACCTCGCAACAGAAGGATGAGCAACATGAGAGCAGTCCAACCAAAAGATAAAGCAGCTCCCGGTCGCCAACCAAAATTGATGAATACATCGGTTCCGACAGAGGTCCCAACAACTTGACCGATAAATATCTTTGATACAAGTACATAGAAATTAAGTGTAGGAAACTTTAATCAGGGTACTTACCGCAAGAATACTGACAGCATTCAATCGTGATCTGGCCGCGGGCTCGATGCTGAGCATGAGTCAGAGCACTTCTCCAGAAAATCAGAGAATGTTACGCACCTAAAGACAGAGGTCGAAAGGGAAACTTGCAGGGATTGTCGAAATACATCGAGTCCAAATGTGTACACAATCACAGCTGCAACATGGATGCCACCAGCCGCCACTAAGATGGCCTGGAAGACGAGCATCGCACATATACCAATCAAGGAGACGTACCATGGGACCAATTTGTCAATGATACGTCCACTGAATGGCCCCGTTGACACTCCAACCATACCAAGAAGCCCGAACAATCCAATCACAAGGCTTGCAGATAAAAACTCAATAAGAGACTGGCTGTTAAGTAGCGAGCCACTTACGTTGAATAGAAATATGGAGGTCCGCCTAGTAAAAACGTCAAAGTCACCCAGAAATTGGTGAAGCAAGCGCTAGATAACAAATTGATGATACAGGACTGGATCAAGACTGGCTCTGTCACAGAAAATTTGGCCATTGTCCAAAGAATACTCCAGTATGTAAATCCTTTATTCTTCGAAGGGTAGTCAGGTAGTATAAGATACGAGCCAATAAGGACAAGTCCTTGGACACCGATCGCAAAATAATAGACGACACGCCATGATTCAAATTGCGCGATGATTCCTGCAAGAACACGAGCAACGAGAATACCAAAGAGGAGTCCAGAAAAGACGATAGAGATGGCTGAGGCACGGCGCTTTTCTGGTGCGAGGTCCGCTACGAGTGGTATGAGAATTTGAGGTGTAACAGAGACAGCTCCCACTATGAAGGAAAGGGTTTCAAACACGACAAGATTATCGGTGACAGCCAAACCAATTGTGAGCGACGTTGACAAAATGACGGTCGACAGGATGAGGGGCCGTCGACGAACCAGATCACCGAGAGGCGAGATCAAGAGTAACCCAGCAGCATAACTGTCAGACTGCTATCAGACTACGGCACCAAACTTGTTAAATAAACGCACCCTGCTTGGACAAGGGTTGGGACTCTTGTCTCCTTAAGCACTCGTCTCCTAGATTAGCAAGATGACGTACCTGGATATCTCGGAATAGGTCACTCGAAATTCTTGCGAGATCTGGACTTTTTCACATTAACTCTCAAAGAGAAGAGCCTCTAGAAATACTCACTTAACAATGGTTGGCAGTAGTATAGATTGGCAACGGCTAGTTACAGATCCTCAGTGGCTCAGTCTTTTGATCAGATATCAGCTTACTGAATGTGCTAAAGAATCCAAAAATGATGTTCAACGTCAAACCAAAATGAAATGACCTAGATGGGTCATAGCGAAGATGAGATGGAATAGGGATAATGCCAAACTCATGAGTTCGTAGCTGGGCATTGGATACCGACAACTCGGCAGGGATTTCACTGGTCTTTTCCGCATGACCAACTGGACTATCGCTCATGGTTTGCTCGGTGAGGGAGCTAGTTCCCGTCATGGTGGAGCGAACCAAGATGGACGGATGATGATATACCACATATTCCGTTCTTCGGGAAACATTGACTCACGCTCGTGCTAATTATACTGGCTCCTTAATAATCCAAGGCACACGTGAAGTACTTCCGCTGATCCGATCTTATTTGGTTAATCTTCCGAAGTAAATAAAGACGTGAGTCGAATCTAATATGTTCCTTTGTATGTTTTCGCGTGCGGTGAACTGCAGTAAAAGCCTGCTTTCTCGGTTTTACTCCACTGCTCGAGATCATTCCTATGACGGTACAGAAGTTATTTCCAACAGACCTACGTTCATAATTCTCATTTCCTCCCCTCAGTTTGTGTGATTGGCGGTGGTCATGCGGGTTGCGAAGCGGCCGCGGGTGCTGCGAGGACTGGGGCTCGGACCCTACTTCTGACGCAAAAGCTGGACTCAATTGGTGAATTATCCTGCAACCCTTCCATCGGAGGAGTTGGAAAAGGAACACTCGTGAGAGAAATAGATGCATTGGATGGAATCATGGGGCGGGTTACAGGTCAGCATACTCATTTCTAAGTATTTGATTTTGTTTGATTTTTTTAGACAAAGCCGGGATCCAATTCCAAATACTCAATCGTTCAAAGGGTGCCGCCGTCTGGGTCAGTCAGCAAGCATGATGCCGGATAACATATATACTTACGACTTATTTCTACAACAGGGACCAAGGGCTCAGATAGATCGAAATCTATACAAGTGTAGTATTCAAAGCATTTTACACAGCTACATTAAGCTGGATATAATGGCTGGGAGCGTTTTTGACCTTGTCCTCGACCAGTCCACCGCCAGACCTGGAAGTTGGGCGAATGTAATTGGCGTAAGGTTAGGTGAGTGCTTGAGCGTGACCGGATGTCTTCTTATTAACCAGGATGTGGATATCAGAAACAGGAGAAGTCATTCATTGTTCCCAGATTGTCATCTGCACAGGAACGTTCTTAGACGGCGAAATACACGTCGGCATGTCCTCATGTTCTTCCGTCAATCATGACAACATTCCAATGCATTCCTTAGGCATGAAACGCTTCCCCGCTGGACGTTTTGGGGACGCCTCATCAATTGGGCTTTCAGCGTCTCTGAGTGCTGCTGGCTTCAAACTCGGTCGACTACAGACTGGCACCCCTGCACGACTGGACGGCAAGACCATAGATTTCTCAGAAATGACCAAGCAAGAAGGCGATGCTGTACCCACACCTTTCAGTTTCATGAATAAAGAAGTCGACAATGCAGTACGTTTCTGTCCTTGACATCGGCTTCATACCCTTATACCACCCCCAGAATAATCAAGTATCTTGTTATCAGACTGCCACGACCCCTGAAACGCACCGGATCGTTCAAGATAGTTTACATTTGAGTTGCCACATTCAGGAAACTCGCAAAGGTATGTGCGCTTTGGATCAAGAAAAATTGTCCAGGTTTGATTTCGTACTGACAGGACCTAGATATTGCCCTTCTCTCGAGGCGAAGATTCTGAGGTTCGGACACAAAGACCACCATACAGTATGGCTTGAACCAGAAGGCTACGACTCAGGTGGGCCACTCGCTTCCCTTTATGCCCCCTATCTGAGAGAAATTCGTTATAGATGTAATATACCCCAATGGGATCTCGTGCAGTATGCCCGAGGAGCTACAGGAGCCAATGATGCGGACGATACCCGGCCTGACAAATGTGAAGATGGTTCGACCTGCGTATGGCGTCGAGTACGACCATGTGGACGCTCGAGAGCTCAGGCGTATGTCTTCTCAATACCGCCTGAAGTTTCCTGATTTTGTTTCTTAGCAACACTGGAGACCAAACGAATACAGGTTTGTAGGGTTGACCGCTACATAGTCGAAAAGGCTGACCCGAGGACAGGGATTATTCCTAGCGGGTCAAATCAATGGTGAGCCTTCTCGCATTATGATGTCACATTTGCCCTAATATCTTAACAGGAACTACTGGATATGAAGAAGCGGCAGCACAAGGAGTTATAGCAGGAGTGAATGCTGGTCTCTCGGCACTTCACAAACCTCCGTTTATTCTCACTCGTGCAGATGGGTATACTGGAGTCATGATAGACGATCTGATCGTGAAAGGGACTGAAGAACCTTGTGAGTATATCGCACGTAGTTCGTGTGTATGCCTTCTCAATAAATTGAATCTTAGACCGTATGTTCACGTCGCGATCAGAGTACCGTATGACCATCCGAAGTGATAATGCGGATTTAAGGTTAACACGTAAAGGTTCGCCGTGTAGATGCTCTTTTGGAAGATAACCCCAGATACTTACACAAATCGTTTGATGTGCTCTAGGAAGAGAAATCGGTGTAGTCTCTGATGAACGTTGGGATGTATTCCAGAAGACCAAAAGTGAGATCGAGGACGCTGTAGCTGCTCTGAAGTCTGTAGCTTTGAGTCCTCAGGTGCGTGTTCGATCTACTTGACTGTGTGATCGCTGAACGTGGAGTAGAAATGGAACTCGCATGGTTTTGTGGTTCAAAAGGATGGACTAGTCCGTAGGTACATGAGTCCCATTTTGACCTATGATCTTACTGACGAACGACAGTGCATACGAAATGCTGAGATATCCAGGAGTCACTTCTACTAGAATGATACCTGTGATTGACCAACTTGGCAAAATGGACCCTCATATTCTTGCGCGGGTAGATATTGACGGTGAGTGGTGGGATTATGCCTTGTCTGAAGTATCTGACGTTCCGTCTAATCAGGTCGCTACAGTGCTCAACTCTATCGCCAAGCAGCAGACCTTCGGCTCTTCATGGAAGATGAGAGTCTTCTTCTTGATCCACAGATGGATTATTCTGAAGTTGCAGGATTGAGCTCCGAGGTGAGAGAGAAATTGTTTTTTGTAAGACCTACGACCATTGTGCGCTATTTGAATTATCAGTCGTAAAATTTGCACTTATGATATGATGTTTTTAGGGTGCTGCAAAACGTATGGAAGGAATGACGCCTACGTCAATCGTGTGCCTTCTACGATACGCCAAACGAACATGGAAGTCGGAGAAGATGGTAACGTTAGATGATCATTCAACCGTCGAGGCTCATGCTGTTTCTACTTGAAATTGAGTGTAGAAAGGCTAACTAGCTTGTAATGTTTCTTCACGCCCAAAGAAATCGGCGTCCTGCTTTACTGTTTCTAGATGTCTTGCTTTGACTACATCCGGGTAGACTGAACCTCCAATGAGATTTGTTCCACATTTGTTCCACAACGCTCCTGAGCACTACAATATGGCCGAGCTCGTGCCCAGTCTTATCAACATAGATGAGTGATGAATTTGAAAGGACGACTGTATTGGTTTGTTCCGTCACGACTTCTTAACATGGACTGAGTTAAGGGAATCCTGTTTCAACACCTGTCATAGTTTAAATAAATTTCAATTAAATTAGAATATTTTTTCCGGTTTTAAAATAAAAATATTATATATTGGTCATTTTTAAAATTGATAAATTCATTTTTTTAAAAGTTTTTTATTTGGACAACATTGCAAGTCATCTGTTACAGGAAAGAGACTAGTCCATCTCCGGTCTCAAGTTTTCTTTCTGTTGTTGTCGAGGAACACCAGCCCTGTACGAACGAGAAAATGAAGAAGCCAAGGAGTCCGAGCTTGGACATTCTTTGGGGACCTCTTTCATGAGTGGATTGAAGTGTAGCGAACAGGATAGTTCAGGTGAAATCGGACGCTTCCTTCCCCCCCTTTAGCTCTTTTTTACTTTGAAGTAATCATTCATCAGAGCGATGTATATGATAGGCACGCAAATCTCACAGCAGGGTGCATAGTGATGTTTTCGAAGAGCTAGAAGATCTTGGACTAAAAGCCAAGTAGAACGACTGTATCTAGTGTTCGTAAGTAATCAGTTTACAAGCATGCGCACCTAAAAGCCAAATAGAACGACTGGCTTTTAGGCTTACAGGTAGATACATTATATATGAAGAATGATGTACCAGTATCTACTCGGCGAAGGAGCATTGCAGCATCACATACATCACTAAGGGAATAATGAAATGCAAGAATGATAAGCGGAGCATTTTGATAGAGCAATGAGGTGCACTCGGATAATTGCAGTGTAAATGGGTAGGCAGAGCAGATGACGAAAAGAATGTGAAATTCACCAGGAAATACTCTGTTAAAATCGAGTTACATTATCATCCATTACACTTATAGATCATGATATATCATTCGAAAATCTGCCCCTACTCAACTCGGCTGACGAAATTTCTAAAATTCCTTTCCAGCTAGACCCAGCCGCTCTACATCTGCATCTACAAATCTTTGTGGTCTCTCTACTTGCGTAGCCTCCTTGTTCTTGAAAACCAAAATCATATTCTTATTCTCACGATACATCTTGTCAATATCCTCAAGATGGCGGTTAGATGTCTCTGGGTACAGGAACCAAACAACCTAGAACATTATCAAAGATCAGTAGATGTAGATATTCCTTTTGACAATCGACCATACAGGCACAAAGATGGCGTTGAACACTACCCAGATAAGGTAGAATCGCCAACCGAGGTTTGCTATACCTGGAGGCGTGATTTGAACAACCAAATAGTTGGATATCCTATGTCGGAAGCGATGTCAGAAAGATAAACAGCAGTCGAGTACATTTTGATTTTACCAGTTAGAAGCTGTGCCTAGAGCTGCGCCTTTGGTCCTCATAGAGAGACTGTTAATCTCGGTTGGATATAACCATGGCACACCCTAGAGGGATACCTTTCAGAACCACTATGATCGTCTGTCTCCATCGTACATCAAGCTTACCTGCCAGCAAATTCCGAAAAATACGTAATACAAAAAAAAGAAAGCTGTAGCGCCTGCACCATAACGAGATCCAATGACAGGAGCATTCGTCTTGGAGAGTAGCCCAGAGATCATGATATAGCAGACGCATTGACCAGCAGCACCCCACATCATCAAATTTCTTCTACCGGCTGTCTCAATGAGTAAAAGGCCAAAGAAAGAAAAGACAAGATATGAAACAGAATTGCATGCTGCAAGCAGGCGGGCAAGATTGTTGGAGAGACCGACAGAATTTTGAAGGACTAGAGGAAGGCTATGGAAAATTACTGAGAACGTCCAAGGGTTACAAGAGATCATACTCACTAATAACTTGTTACATTTATTCCAACTAACTGCTGCATCCACTGTGTGCCTGCACCAAGCATGAGCCTTCTAATCATACCAGTGTTACCAGTGTTGCCCTTCATTATGTCCCTCAAGCTAGGCGCGGTCTCTCTCTCAATCCTGACAGCCTCAAGGATCTCATCTCTTTGGATCACAATATACTTGTCTTTAGCAGTAGAATTAGCTCCCTCGAGAGCAACAAGCACGTCAACGCCTTCCTTCTCGAAGCCATGAGCAAGAAGCCAACGAGGGCTCTCCGGCAGCCATGGGACAGTGCTAATTAGGATGATGGAAAAAATTAATTGAAAAGCGATAGGGAATCGCCAAGCGAGACTGCCTTGGACAAAGCTGAAGCCATATGTCATCCAATTACTGAGAGAGAACCCTGCAATGTTCATGCTGATCGGAATGAGCCTGCTTTATTCTTGACATCAGATAAGAAAGTAGCCCACATCATCCCGAAGACAACGAGCTTGCCTCGCCAGGAGGGCTTCGACGTTTCACTTTGCCAGACAGGGGCAGTAGCAGTATTGATCCTGAACCATCTTTGTCAACCATTTTTTCGACGACACTGCCGAAATCACAAACCCATTCCCAAAACCTGTGACCCTGAGATGAATGGAAGACAAACGGCTAGTAAATTCAGATCATACCGGTAACGACTCGGGCGACAATCATTTGTGCGAGAGAAAAAGCACAAATCTGGAGTACAGCTCCAATTGACATGATAATGACACCAACAATGAATGTCTTTTTCCTGCCAAAGCGTTCGCCTTGAGGTGACAAATCTTAGCCAAATTCACCCAGCCGGGAGGTACAAAACATACCCAAAAGAAAAGTAGAAATGGCTCCGAAAAAGCTAGGAGGGATAAATTTCTTGATTACGTAGGTAGATTTTTGATGATGATACAGACCATCCTATGTCGTACAATGACACAATTGTTCCCTGGAGGTTCGGGTTCGGATTGCCCATAGTGTTGAGGAAATCTTGAGTGACGATGATACCGCCGAAGACGCCTTGGTCATAACCTGCGCAAGAGAAGGTCAGTCAGGTGAGTCTAAGACTGAGGATACAATGAAGTAACGGGCTCACCAAAGAGCGTCATTGCTGTGGTACAAGCGACAGTCATCCAGATGTTGAGCTGAGTTCCGGTCATGCCGAAATAAGGCTTCCTTCTAACCTCTTGTTCGACTTCTACTGCATGATGCTCGGTCTGTTCTACGCTCTCGACGTTTTTCCCAAGACTCATAGAATCACCGATTGCCTGGGGCTGGGATAAGGAGATGGTATATGTGAGGCGAGATGGCGATGGTCGAGCTATGCATAATATATGAAAAACGAACTTGAAGCGAACATTTCATATGACGATTGAGCTCCAATGAGATCAATCTGGTACGAGTGGAATTTTCCACGCACATCCAAAATGTACTTCTTCGGCTGGATGATCCGTGGGTGGCGCAGAAAAGTATAGTAGCGAGACACCTCCCCAAAATACATTATCCGTCAAGCTGAAACATTGATGTAAGGTCTAGCAAATAATAGAGTCACGAGCTGCACAGACATCATATGGGTCAACTATTATCCGGACAACTTCCTGGGTTCTCTGATAACGATCCGGTCCCCGAGTGTCTGAATGCTGTACGGGCTCACATGTCCGAAGGGTACATCGACAGTGAACACCATAAAGGGCTCTGAGAGTCAAACTGTTGACATAGATGCAAGTCACCCTAGTGGCACGAGATGTCTCCCTAAGATATCGAGCGACGCTCATACAGTTCGGGCACATGGCCTGATGGGAAATCTTATCTCCAAGTCGAACACAAGGTCACTGATCTACAATGACTTTAATATACGCCTGTGGTGTATCGGGATCATAGACAGAACGTCGAAGTTCCTTCTTGTTGGGACAAATAGAGGGGCTACAAGGAGGATGCTAGATGGACAACGAAAGGAGCGACTCTGATTTCAGGGACCGTGCAATTTGGCCTTTCAGAGTCCCCATTATATTTTTATCACTAAGAATACAGTGGTTTGCCAAAAGCAAAGTCGTGCCACCCGGAATAGTGGCTAGTTAAGTTCTTCACTTACGACAACGCTTAAACCACGAGGATCAGAATTTCGCTCGTGGTGTACACAGTGAGATCAAGACTAATACAGGAGCGAAAGCCCAAGATATGGAAGAGATCAAGGGATTGGTTGCGTTCATGAACAACTTTACAACTAATTGGTGATAGATCATGCTTGGAAGTGGAGTTTCTGTACGTAATGGGCGGTAAATAGACGTCATTGCATCAATTATCTTGAATATTTCCATTAGGGATAGGAGGGGGAACAAGTCAACAGCGACCATATCCATGACTCATACTTTGACATGACCTTTTCCATTTCTTCGAGTTGATTTTTAAGTGTCTACCCATACTCTGTGAAAATCCATGACTTGGGCCTTCTCCCGACCACTGAGAGTTGACTGTAATAGTTCTGATAAATCGTTCAGGCTCGACCCGAAGTAGTTCGCCAGACCTATTTTCTTTACCGTGTATTGGACGGAACTGCAACATCCGGGGCACTAATTCCTGAGATGACATATCATCATTCCAAGGTCTCAGATCAGTTTCAACTACTCGTCTTCATTCTCTTTATTTCCTTTTTCATCATTGCAATGCAGACTATTTTTCTCATATTAAGCTCAGCTAATGTACTATCATCCCCTCAGTCGTCTACCTTGAAAGGTGACTCCTGAGGTGGGAACTATCCACATATTACTCTATCATAACTTAATCATATCCTGTAGATTTCTACTTCTACAGGTAATATACATTAGTCATCTACCTTGAAAGGTGACTCCTGAGATTTCTACTTCTACACCATGGAAAAGATTATGTGCCGCTGATTTGATGATGTTGACGTATCTACGCCTGTTAGACATCAGTGAGCTCATCCTATGACAAGGTTATCGACGGGTGCAATCCAGTTGATCAGCCGTCATTCTCCGGAGTAGAATTTCCTTATCCTATGTCAAAATTCTTTTTATTTATCACTAACTACTGCATAAGAGAGAATTAACTTTACCATGAAGTTTATTAGACTTTAGGTATGTAGATTAGTATTTTCTTGGGACTTCTGGGTTTTGTCTGTTGATTGTTCAGTCTCTCCACCTTTCTGTCTTTACCTGCACCTTTATTTTTCATAGAGTGTGAGCTTGTTTGATACGAGGCTTTATCATTTTTACGTCTACGTCGAGTAGTTGAGTGGGGATGTCTATATTAAAAGAAACAACAAAACAGATGTTCAGTGGACGGATCAAAGCATAAGATGATGTTTGTAGTGCAAAATCTTACGGACTATCAGGTGTTATCAGGGGCATGGTTTGAGAAAGGTGCTAGAAGAGTGCCAGTAAGGCACTCTGATCTTCTAACATAGGCTTCCTATTCTCACACCTAATGTGTGGATTCTTGCCTATTAAATACACTGCTGGAACTTCACATATTTTCTTTTAATTTCAGTGAGCTTTCCGGTATGCATTGTCGTATTATCATACCACCTTTGAGAAGGCAATCATAGCTGAAAATAGCTAAACCGATTCCAGTGTTTCGAGCTTTATCATTGTAACACCTACAACATTGGGATTTTTGTTAGCCGGAGAGGCCGTGGTGGTATCGTATTAGCGACCACAATTCATGACGGTCCTGACAGTAATTGCCAGTCATACCGCGAGTGGTTCAACCAAAAATACATGAATGATAAAGTTATCCCATCTTCATGACCGAGTCAATCCTTGCAGCCTGGATACGCCTTCTCAGGTCCATCCAGACAGTGTAACCACAGAGCAAGGTTGAAATCACATAAAGAAACTAATGCTTGAATGAGCTTCTGTCCAGAATATTAATTGCATGTGAGAACCTACTCCGACGTCGAAACTTGTGTGTTTTCGACACAGATGAAAAGTATAGAGAGACTCTAGGACATGAACAGAAAAAATCAATTTCATCAAAAACTTGAATATCCCAACGTCGACAAGCTGTTGAATATAATGGGCAGGGAAGAAGAACGGAGAAAGGGAATTTTCAGGGGAGTACGCCAGATAGGCAATCAATAGTATAATGATACCACCATTCTTCATATCACGGCTGGCCTTGAAAGTGGTGATACGTGGAGTCTTTATCTACCTTACAGTTAGATACATTGATCATGTTGCAGAAGATGAGTACTGATACCATGCCCAATCCTTCCTGCGCCAATGCTTTCATTTCCAATAACCTGGGTTTGACATCTTCATAGCCACGTAGAGGCGGTTCAATCGGGATGTCAACTTCTTTGACACCACCGCTTTTCAGAGTGCATATCAATGTCATTCTCTGAAGGACAAATGCTCAGAAACATCTAAGCAGCTCAAACAAAGAGAACGAACTTGTGTACTGATCGCACTCATTTTAGCACTTGTTATGGCCTCTGGTACCTTACCAAACCATTTAGCATACGCAACGAGAGTGTCTGGATGACCAGACATATATGTCCGCAGGAACCCAGACTTCTCAGCTACTGGATCGAATCCAGGTTCATTGGGCATGACGGTATAGATGGATGAAGATTGAACGATACTCTGCAGTTACATAATCCCTCTTAGTAATTTGTATGGAGTCTTATTCCTGTCGATATCTCCGGTGAAGCTTCTATCCTTCATTGTGCGTTGCTTCCTCGCGCTAGTGTCTCACACATGCAGTGTCCCTGGGAATCTGTCTCTCGGATAGATTGTCATGAATTCCTTAGTGGTTTAGGAGTATCTTGGTGCATTCCTTTTATGGATCATTGTCTTCCCAGACCTCGAACAACGCAAACAGTGCAGATGAAGAAGAAAAACCAATGCGAGGTCTCCTTACCTATGGAGGAAATTAAGAGCTGAATCCGAAACGGCCACCATCCTCTTGGGATCACATGAGTTCCTTACTCTCGTGCTTACTTCTCATTGAGAAGTTAGATTGAACCTCATGACACGATCGCCTATTTTGCTAACTCCTCCCATCTGGTATTCCTCCGTCTCAATATTGAGACAAAAAAATGCCAGCTGCTGTGACGCCTTTAACACCTTCCTTTCTTGCATCTCTCGCTCAATATGAGAGCTACGACGCTACACCGGTCATAGGAACTGTTTTTCCGAACAAATCCACCCAGCTTTCTGAATTCCTTGAAGCATCAAATGCTGATGAGCTGATTCATGATCTTGCTGTTCTCGTATCACATCGTGGGGTAGTATTCTTCAAGGATCAGGACATCACGATCGAACAGCAGAAGGCACTTGGACAGAGGCTCGGAGAGCTTACTGGAAAACCTGCAACAAGTAAATTACACAAGCACCCTATTTCTGAAAATGTCCCAGAGTTGGGTCCTGAAATTTCCGTCATTTCCTCTAAGGGGTATGCCATGATTAGTCTTTGAGAGCATGTAGGCTTAAAGACAACATATAGAGGTATTGCCAGACCTGAACGCCTCACGAAGACTCGGGCCAGTGAAGGCTGGCACTCTGATATCACCTTTGAAAAGGTCCCTTCCGACTACGCGGTAAGGGGTTTTCTGCTTAATTCGAATGCCATCATCTCACCAAAGTATACAGATCCTCAAGTTACACACACTCCCTCCAGGTACGTTCCAAGTTCAATTTTTGCTATCCATCAACCACCCACGCCTCTCCTAGTTGGGGGTGATACCTTGGTATGAGCACAGGATGATCACAGGAGGCATCGTATTGACAGTTCCTTTGTCAGTGGGCCAGTGGTTATGAAGCTTATGATCGACTTTCCCCTCCATATCAGAAATTCTTGGAAGGTTTGACGGCTACTCATGATGGAGGTATTTTCAATGTGGTGAGTGATCTCTACTACGAATCAGTGATTGTCTAAACATGATTGTAGTACAGCGCAGAAACGGGTCTCCAAATAAACCAAGAACGGGGCGCTCCCGAGAATGTTGGCAGCGAGTTAAAGTCTGTCCAGTGAGCATTACAACTCTCATCATGTCCCTAACCAGTCCTTGAACCGGCATTGTTAGCCCAGTTATTCGCACGAATCCTGTCACTGGATTCAAGACATTGTTCGTTAACAAGGGGTAAACATCTGTTTGTGTGTGGGTGATAGAGGAAAGTTCTTACTCCTGATACAAAGGTTCACAAAGAAGATCAATGAGCTTACATCGGAAGAATCCGACAACGTTTTAGGTTACCTGACAAGGCACATTTCAGAGAATCATGATCTTCAGGTCAGGTATCGGTGGCAGCCTAATGACATCGCAATTTGGGATAACAGAGTCACTGTCCATACTGCTACGTATGCCTTCGCCTTGATTCCACTGAGGCTCAGATTTTTATGTGTTTTCTTCTTATAGCAACGACTATATCGATCATCGTGAGGGCAATCGCGTGGTCAGCTTGGGAGAGAAGCCCTACTTCGACCCGAGTTCAAAATCTCGTCGAGAAGCACTTGGCCTCGACTCAAACTGATTTGTTTGGGCCATAATCTCGTATACCCCAACATCCGCTTTGAAAGACAGTCTCCATAGCTCGAGTTTCATCTAAATATAAATATAGTGCCTAGACCTTTTACAGGCACCTCTCACATCGGCCGTAAGGCGCTGAATGAATGATTTGATGAGAAGACATCCCGATGGGATTCTTGTACCCGCAGCCCATCTAGTGGGTTCGTGTCTAACATTGCATTGCATGGTGCGCCAAACAAGAGGTTTAGATATGTGCATTGGGCATGTCTTTTTCTACAAAAACATTAGCATCATACTCTTGAAATTTGACTTTCATTTCCGCGAACTGTTGCCAGATCCTGATATTTGATGGAGTGCATACAGGATGGTGGCTTTTGGGGACTACCTTCTTTAGCGTTAATGGTAATTGACCCAGTCATCATTGCTCAGTTAGGATACACTTGTCATGAAATCCAATCATTAGGGCCTCTCCGCTCGGAACTGAGTTCAATCGCACAGCTCGATAGGCGGCGAAGGGAGTCAAATGGTATGTAGACATACACTCAGGTCAAATAATTATGGTAGCTTGAGTCTATGGAAAAGAAAGGCTTTGAGGATTTTCGAAAATCATCTACGATACCATCCAAATGCGCCCTGACAATCGGATCAGGAAAGACATTGGATTCATCAGGAAAGTCATGCATGGTCACTGAACATACGAATGTTCTCCTCATGAGTGTGATTGGAGGGCACTTGAAATGTTGAAAATGAGGAAGTTTCATGACTGTTTGCAACCAGCCAATCTGGGAAGGAACATATCAGAATGATCATATTGACTCTCGCGACGTAACATTTACCACATTCCCGGATCTACCGGCTTCCACGTCCAGAAGACTGATAGAAGCCCAGCAACAGATATACTCCAGCAACTGACATTGTTCTACCGCCGCTAAGTATTTTTCTGACAGTGGCTTTGACCATCTTGTCACGAAGTTCGCTCCTATCCGTAATCGCTTCAGGGATGAGGACTGTGCAGGGAGTACGCAAGAGAAAAATCTTTCAATCAACTCAGGTGAATTGTCCAAACAATGGCCAGGCTTTAACGATAAATCCTCGATTCCTGAATATGATGTCATATAGTCGAAAACACGAGAATCATTAATCGTGTCGATGCTGATTTTTTCAAGGAAGATACGATTTTCCCGAAGCATTGAGAGTATTCCCCCTATATTGGCTGGAGCCGAAGGACTGGGGTCAAATCTGATCCTCAATTCCTTGAGGTACCGAAAATGATGGATGTGTCTTTTCAGGTCATTCACGGTGACTACAACTCCACGAGTCTCAAGATACCTGAGCCTCAAGGAAGTTGGGAGCTGATCTAGAGCGTTTAAAAGCTCTTCGGAGGTAACCGGTGACCCGAAATTATTGGCAAGATGGTAAGCCTGAGAAATGGAAAAGGAAAATCTTTCGATATTAGGACAGCGCACCAGTACCCTTGAAATCTGGGACAAGATGCGGGGGTGTGGTCGACGTTCATATGCCCATGTGACAGACAATATACGAAGATTTGAAAAGGATTCAAAGGAGAAATCGGGGATGATTTCATTTGGACTTGTCTTCAGGCGGAGATCGAGTTCCTTGAGATGTGATAGCGACCCGAAGTTGGATATCAAGTCTTGCACGGCATTAGGAGGGTAACCCAGATTAGCAAGGGAATGATGCCACCTGAAAAGGTTTGATCAGGTCTGGGCAAGTGAATAACAAGGAACGGCCACTCACTCAATGGCGTGCACAAGGTGCATTTTGGTGATGAGAGAGTTGAGAAGATCAAATTTTGCTGACTTAACGTAGACATTGCCTCCCGTAGGTTGAGTGATGACAGTGAGTTTCCTCACGGATTGAAGAAATGATGTCTGCCCATCCCTCAAAACTGCATTCATGCGCTCTCGCACGATTGCTCTGAGGTGAGGCATAGAGAATTTCATTTCCTTGAACAGAAATGGGTTGGTTAAGTCACGTATACGCTTTGATGTTCGACGCAACTGCTTTAAATTCTTCTTATCCTCGGACACCTGGCGACAAAAATTAGTTCATGTACTGGTCTCTACATTCCACAGTAGCGCTTACAAGCTCAATGATCTTGCGTTGAACATCATCGGGCATTGCGTCGAATGCTGAAGCCATACGATCACCTTAGTTGCGGTAAAGGTGCTGACGAAGTAACCCATGTAAAGAAAGATATACCATCCAATCAAGGGGAATTCTGACCACAGGGATAGTAACAAAGTGCTCCACATCTGGCGATATCTTGCCTAGAGGGCATGTATCATCAAGACTGCCGATCTGGTCGATGAGCCTTTAGGAATCGGACAGAAGCTAGATTTCCACGTGATCCACCGTCCACTTGGTGAACATCGACGACGTTTTGCATTTACTTAAGATACATCAATTGTGTCTGCAATGGTTTTTTCCTCGACATCGGAAGTATGGCT
>Ga0154005_100166_pt1 | contig 34252 bp, 48 predicted proteins | sample TSFL089MetaG_FD_104698 | JGI IMG/M metagenome (GOLD analysis project Ga0154005, IMG submission 104698) | Attine ant fungus gardens microbial communities from Florida, USA - TSFL089 MetaG | ecosystem: Host-associated > Fungi > Mycelium > Unclassified | place: USA: Florida, Lake Talquin State...
AGAGCTTCCATGTGCATGTAGAAGTGAATGTCTGTGTTTGGCAGTTCCTAGGATATCTACCAATTAGTGTCCAGCACTGATTAACTGATATCTCAGTGAGTACTGATTGCTTTGACATGTTTTGGGCATTGTTTGAAAGGTCTTCATGAGGGCTTTTAAACGCATCTTAGACTGCAGGAATCGTGCAAGTATCTGTGGAGTTATTGGCTGAATGAAGTTTGTGATACCTTGTCATAGAGTAACTGCGCCATATCTTTCGAAGAGAACCGATTGTTAATAGGAATGAAGTGAGCCCTTTTGGTGAGCCTGTCAACGATAACACAGATAGCATTGTAATTGTTTGACTCTGGCAATTGAGTGATTAAGTCCATTGAGATTATTTCCCAAGGCCCGTTAGATATCTTGTTAGGCACAAGTGGTCCAAAAGGTTGCTGTGGGCAATTTTTCATCCACTGACACAAATCACAACCTGTAATGTATTTCTTGACAAATGTAGTCATCCCAGGCCACCAGTAATTTTTGGAGACCAACTCATAGGTTTTAAAGCATGTACCCAGAAGTAGAATGGGAAAGGCGGATGGATTGAGTAGAAGATTGGATTGGGAAATGGGAGTAGAAAGAGATAATGAGGAACAGACATTGGTAAAGAGGGAATGGCTAGAGGCTCGAGCAGCAGAAGTGTATGAAGTAGTAATAGACGGAGTAGATATTCTGGATAGAATAAGGAGAAGTGAAGCAAGAGATGATGAAGTTGTTAAGGCAGTGGAAGAGATGAAACGAGCGGGAGTCAAAGTTTTGAGAGATGAAGAGTGGCGAGAACACAAGGGATTAATGTTGAAAGAAGGAAAGGTATACGTGCCAAAGGATAAAAAGTTGAGAGCAGAGGTAATCAGGCTACACCATGACATGCCTGTAGGGGGATATGGAGGACAGTGGAAGATGACAGAATTGGTGGCCAGGAGTGAGCCGAGAAGTAAAGCAATATGTGGAGGACTGTGATGCGTGCCAACGTAATAAAAATCGGACACAAGCACCTGCTAGCAAACTAATGCTGAATTCTATTCCAGAGAAGCCATAGAGTCATATATCAGCAGACTTCATCACCAAGCTGCCTTTGGCTCAGGGATATGACTCAATCTTAGTAGTTGTTGATAGATTAACAAAAATGGCACATTTTATTCCAACTACAGAGAAAACAACAGCAGGAGGACTGGCACAATTGTTCAGGGATAATATCTGGAAGTTACATGGCTTGCCAGAAAGTATTATTTCAGATAGAGGGCCACAGTTTGCAGCAGGAGTGATGAGGAAGCTGAACGCGATGTTGGAAATCGATAGCAAATTGTCGACGGCATTCCACCCACAAACAGATGGACAGATGGAAAGAATGAATCAGGAATTGGAACAGTACCTGAGGATGTTCATCGACCATCAACAAGAGCAGTGGCCGGAATGGTTGGGAACAGCAGAATTCGCTTATAACAACAAAGTACAGACAAGCACAAAAGTGTCACTGTTTAAAGCAAATAGTGGACAAGACCCAAGGATGGGATTTGAGTTGAGGAAAAAGGGAAAGTTCAAGGAAGCAAATAAATTCATGGAAAGAATGCAGGAAATACAAGGGGAGGCAAAGGTAGCACTCAGTAAAGCACAAGAGGACATAAAGAAGTATATGGATAGGCATAGGGGGGAAGTGGAGGAATATAAAGTAGGAGATCTAGTGCTGCTCAGCACAAAGGATCTCAAATACCAGATGGTGGGCAGGAGAACGGAAAAACTTACAGAGAGATTCGTCGGACCTTATAAGGTCAAGTCAATAGTTTCGACAAACGCCATAGAATTAGAACTACCTAGTACAGTAAAGATTTATTTGGTAGTTAATGTAAGTAGAGTACGAAGATACACCAGTCAGGTGGAAGGACAGAAGAGAGAAAGGCCACAACCTGTGGTAATCGAAGGTGAAGAGGAGTGGGAGGTAGAAAAGATAATGAATAAAAGACAGGTACGAGAGAGACATAAGTACCTGGTACGATAGAAGGGGTGTACAGCAGAGGAAGACACTTGGGAAAATAGGGAAAATCTTAAAAATGCAAGTGATCTTGTAGAAGAGTTTGAGAAGGAATATAGAAGGAAAAAAGAAGAAGAAATAAGACGGCAAGAAAAAGAGGAAGAGAAGAATGTGTTCAACAGAGAATTGCCAGAGAAGTACACGGCAAAATTATTATATGGGTGGGGAGAGAAGAAATACAAGCAGGAGTATTGGAAAAGGTTAGAAGAAAATTGGCAGCAATGGAAAAAGAATCCATTCGCTAAAGTAAGCCATAATCTGTTCTTACGGATAAAACAACAAGAAGATGATGAAATGGGGAACATAGGAGACTGGGACAGTGAGTTGTAAAATCCTCAAGGACGAGGAAGCTTGAGAGAAGGGTGGTGTAAAAAAACGGCAGGCAAGCTAGAGCATCTACGGTGGCGGATTATTTTATTTCTTTTTCATTTCCCTTTATCATGTAATAGTTTAAAGTGCGCAGGACACTATGACTCAAAAGGAATCTGCGGGATAATTTGAGTAGACAAATACCAGTAAATACCGATTTGCGTATAAGTAGCTAAACCAATTAGCAAGGACTCTAACGAGTTCTCTTTGTCAACTCTGATAAAGATTGTGCACTTAAGTTAACCCTAACTTGAGTTCACTACATCCATCTTCTATCCTATATTGTTCAAACTCAACAATTTTTATAGTATTAGAGTCATGGAGAATACCTGGATGAAATAAGATCAATTATAATACTGTTATCCTTATTCTAAAGACAGATTAGACTTGTATGAGGTCCAATATATTATTAGTCTGCCATAAACTATTGCCCAGCTTAACAATGTGTCACAAGTTAGATATAAATACACAATGTTACTGTTGAAATATCAAGCCAACATTTAAACCAACCTGCAAATCTATTTTTACAACAATTGCCACCTCACAGAATGGGCAGGTGTGAAATCATGTCAGTGTCAGTGGTAGAGGTTAGGTAGAGTAGAAGTTCCCCCAGGAGCTACCATGACCTCAAAAGGGGGAATGATGGTAATTGTGCACATCTTTCCAAATCACTTGTTGTATGGTATAAGAATATATTAGTCATACTCAACATTCAACACCTTCTATTCCTTCAAAAAAAAACCAATCAAATGTAACCAACAGCTACCTGCACACACACAGTCCCCAAAAGAAATTGGCAGATAATCCATTGTTCAAATCCTCAACTCTCTAAACCCTCTAACATCCACTCTTCCTGTCCCATTCTTCCTCCACTCTGCCTCATTGTCATGATGGGTATTATTATTATGAAGATGATTCCTGTTTTTAGGTAAACCTAAGCGTTTTCTTTGTCTCCTGGTTAATCTAGGGGGAGGAATAGATGGAAGATCGTCATGGCTTGCAGTGGTGGTGGTGGTGGTCGTCGTCGTCGTCGTCGTCGTTTCGTCTAAGGAAGAAAGAGAAGAAAAACTATCTGATTCATAATCGACAGGTGCTGCATTATCATCTCTTCTCAACCTGGATGATCTAGGATTCGAAAGATCACCCAACTCACTCTGCTCAAAAGTCCTTTTCGGACTTGCATTCGAGGAGAGGGTCTCAACAGAGGAAGAAGAAGAACAGGAGGAGGAAGAGGGATGCCGAGTGGAAACGGAAGATGGGGGCGGTAAACGGAATGTAAGCCCGGTTTTCTGGGATGATGACGAAGCATTATTGAGTTTGAGTTTGATTTTGAGATTCTGGGGTCTTCCACGGTGGTGGGGTTTAGGGGTTGGAGGAGATGGTGGGGATGGATCGGATGGAGGGGGACGTTCTTTGACATTGGGTCGACCGACATGGGGACCCTTGAGGTTTCGTATGGAGGAAAAATGCTCCCAGTCGTGGTAACTAGGAAGGGGTGAATGGGAGGGAAGCGGGGAGAGGGGAGGAAGGAGAACATACGCAACATAGATGGTGTCGTCGGGATGGAGATGGGAGAGGGGGCTGTCTGGCAGAGGGGAAAGTGAAAAGGTGTGCCATTCGATGACGTAGACGAGACCTGGCTGGATGACCTTGACGTTGCATCTGGTCATGTGAGCGAATGCGGAGAGCTCCATGTGACCGCCATAGGTAGCTGAGGGTGGGGATGAGGTGGGATGGAATGAGAGAGCTGGCGAGTAAATTACCGTTTTGTCGCATGGAGCCAAGATGGGCATCAATGCCGCGTTCATGGTCAACAAAGGGCTCATAGACAGACTTGTGACGGTGGATCCAGTCACAGATGAGATGGCGCAGCTGGGCATGGTGCGTGTCCGAGCCGTAGAGCTGGTCAGAGAGGGCGCGGAAGAGACAGTTGCCGTCGCCGAGGGTAGGGGCAGCATAGAGGCCGAGCAGGCGGAGCTGGTCGTCGAGCTTTTGTGCGTTGTGGAGGGGGTCGCTGAGGGAGAGGAGCTGGGGACGTGAGCAGGGCAGCGGACGAGGAATGCAGACATACTTTTCCGCGGGAGGACCGGGTGGTGCGTGTGGAGGGACCCATGGTTAGGTAAGCATGATCTTGGGTGATCTGATCTTGATTTCATGTCGAAATGATCTTCATGCCATCATGCCATGTCCATCAAGCCACCTTGTTCGCCATCTCGATCTCCTCCTCGCTGTCCTCCGTCTGCTCAGCCCTGAAACCCTCTTCTCGCTTCGCCTCGTCAGCCGCACCTTCTATCTGGCATCCATGTTCCTTCTCCGCCACACCTTCCTCCCCCACTACCGCGCCCGTGTCCTCTACTCCTCACACCCTCTCCCGCCAGACGATCTCCCTCCCTACGCTCCTCTTCCTCCTCCTCTCTCCCTCGCTGCTGTCCACAGCGAAACCACCGTCCTCGACCGCTTCATTGCTCTCACCCTCCACCACTCCCTCCTCGCTGCCCATTCTCTCCTCCACACTCACCGCCCCGACAGCTTCCGTGACCTCTTCGTCTACCACCAGCCCAAGGCCAGGCTCGAGGATCTCGTCAGATCCTATGCCCTCCAACACCGTCTCTCCATCCCCTTTGTCATCTCCTTGTCTCCCCGTGCTATTTCCCTCGTCTCTGCATCAGGCAATCACCGACGCACTCTTGCCCATGTTCCTCGACTACCCTCCTTGGAGCAATCTGCACAGTCGCTTGTCAATGCCTTGTTGACACAGTAATCCTAAGAACCTGTCCCAGCTCCCAATCACACCTGGTAGGGTCAGAGGAAATGACACCACTACAGACAGGAAATAGTATAATTTTATTGTGCTCTGGTTCTGGTAAGGATATAGTTGATCATCCGTAGCAACATTACATAGCTACACTGCCATCTCATAAGCCAGCACTGGTCATGGATCCATTCACAAGCTTCGACACAGTCGGCGGCAAAGGCTTTTCCCTGTTTGATACCCCACCAAGCGTACTTCGAGTCTCCACCCTCTCTCTCATTCTCCTCCTCCTCGCATCCTTCCTCATCTGTTTCTCTTCCTTCTGCCTCCTCTCATCAGCTACCCAAGCCGCAACTCCCTTGACCGCTTTCTCAGGCAGCATCTTGCACGACAACAAATACCCTTGAAGGTCAGCTGTCGAGAATTCATGTTCCGGAACACAAGCAACAAATTCTTTCTTCAGTTTTTCAAGTACGTCCACCACCACTTCCTCTCCTTTTTCAGATCCGACAAGTGACTCCGGGATCGTATGTTGAACGGGATAGAACCGGTCGAAAAGCGCAGCAGCTTGTTCACTTGTCGCCAGTTTGTATTCCACTTTTCGATCAATGCGTCCCGGGCGAAGGAGCGCCGCATCCAAATGATCAACAAAATTGGTCTCAAAACAAAAATCAAAGTGTCAACGACAATCAACGAACACAGAAATCAACTCACAGTGGCAAAGAAGATTTTGCCCTCTTCACTACCCACACCATCGAGAATGTTCAATAACCCAGATAACGTGACAGCAGATCGTCGCTGACGTCGTCCAATAAGATGTCTCGTGACCATTCTGTCTTGCAATGAAAAGCTTGTACCCAGTCCTTCTTCTTCATCTTCTTCATCTTCACGTACGAATGCACAGTCAATATCCTCAATTAGAAGAATGGACCCTTTGGGGACAGAAGATACAGCTTGCTCAAGGAATGTATCATCCACGCTTTCAAGTGATCAGGATAAATGTTACCAGATAAATCGATGACTCTCACAAATGAGCTGCCAGAGAGATGGAATAGACTTCCATTCTCAATTCACCAGCGATAGCATGAATAGTCGAGCCTTGAAAAAAAAAAAAAAAGAGATGCTCTCTCATGAAAAGGGGAGAGGGATGACAAGAAATTGGACGACTCACTTTTCCCAGTTCCAGGAGGACCATAAAGAAGGTATCCACGTCGATGGGGGATACCAGCGCTCATGTACCAATTTTCCATTTCCAAGAATTCCTTAATGTCCGCAATCAATTCATTCAACGTCGTACCCGGGAGGATGATCGAGTTTAATGACCGGCGCTGTTTTTGTTTGACATTGCTCCAGCAGAATTTAGGACCATAGTTATGCTATCATTTCTTTTTTAGAAAAAAATATTGATCTGAGTGGACAAGAAGACACTGACCGCGCTGACAGTGTGTACAATAACATGAGGCCTACTAGCCTCAAAGTACCGTTTCCTAGCCGCCTCAACGAGCTTTGAAAGAACGGACATATCAAGGGTGTAAATCCTATCTCAATCAAACAAACGCGTCCCGGTCAACACATTAGAACCAACAAATAGACCCATTCATTCACCCACGTCAAAAAAATCGAAGCGCCACCAAGACCGCCAAGACCACCACCAAGACCACCAGCACCAGGACTGAGGGGTGACATGATAGACGTCTGAGATTTTGTTCGCCTGATTTCAATCCAATAACGATTCCAACGAAACAGTTGCGGGAGGTCGTAGGTAGGAACGTATTCAGCGTTCTCAATCACGTGTGAGTCATTCACAGTGGAGGTGCTGTTGATACCCCAACGACGTTGAGAGGATTTGGCAATGATGCGGAAATCGCGGGAGCGGCGCCAAATTTTCTCTTGCGTCTTTAATCAAAAGCCAGAGTCAGTATTAATTGTGTGCGTAGAGAATCAACGCAAGTTCCAACCCCCACCCCCCAGAACGCACAATGAAATTGATGATCCAGTCGTATGCAGGATCACCTTCACTGAATTCAGCTGTAATCGAATATTCTATCAAGGAGGAGTCCGTCGTGGTTTGCACACATACACACGTATGCGCACACGTACGTACACGTTAGTTCAAACTCATTACAAAAGGTGTTGGAATGGGTGACATACGAAGTCTGAACCGCTCAAAAACCCATTTCACAAATCGCCTGCCCAACTCGAATAACATCCCCAGCACGATCAATCTCACACTATCTCTTCCACCACCACCACCACCACCAGTAGCAGCAGCAGTATCCCTTCCTGTAGAGAAAAACATGGAAGCAAACATCGAAAGACCGAAAATCCGAGTCATCGCTGACCAAAGGCCATCACCACCACCACCACCAAAACCTGAGGATGCATCGAATGTAGGGTTCATTTATGATTTTTCTCTCTCTCTTTCGCGATTGTTTGATTGTAGATGCGCCAGATGAAGCGGCTTTCTAATGTGCGTGTGTGTATATGTGCGAGGGACAGGAAACTTATGCCAAAAGCAGAGATGGACACAAGGCACGTGCTTCTTGAGTGTTGTCGAGCTCAACGCGAATCTGTATCAACGCGCGTCAAGCATTGACTCTCCCAATTAATGTCTTTTTCCCTTTCTCTCAAACACACATACTCACTCACACACACACCCTAGCTGGAAAGAGAAATTGGGGGGAGGAGAAATAATGAAGGAGGGTACACACGCTGACACAAGCACAGCCTAATCGTTTTGATTGTTTTGATTACGATCAATCAGAGATCCGCAAATGGCAAACTCTTCCCCTCATGATGGTTCGCTATTTGCAGAATCCTTAGCTGTAGCTTATCAAAATAACAAATCTTGTTCTGGATAAAATGATCTGAATGTGTTGTACCATTTTATCAAACATTACTGTAAAAAAAATGAATCTCACAGTATAACATGTTGGTAATAAGACATGAGAAAAGGTAACTTGGCTACTTGATAGTGAACAGAACATTCAACAAGGTAGTTCTTCTTTGAATTGAACTGATCAGTGATAACTTCATTCCAGCAAATGCAAACCCAGGTGCGACAACCGATGGTATATCTCAAACCTAAATTAATTCACAATTCTGTCATTCTGACCATATCTGGTGTATTCCTAATCCAGTCGCCAGTTCCAAAAACACCACACAGACAAAAATTTCGTACCCAAAAACATTTTTTGAAAAGAAAAATCATCTTTACATCAACAGTATCTGTCCTTGTGCTCCAGCCAAAATTTAGTTTCAGCTGTAGTCCAGGGACAGATGTTGCCAATGCAAGAAGACTTTTCAGATCCTCATGATCAGGTACGATCATTTGTCTGCATGGTGTTCAGAGATTGGACACAGAATACATGCTCAAGTTCGATGGTAGGAAAGAGGAGGAGTCTGCTCAAGTTGAAAATCAACGAGTTGGATGGAATGGAGTCGCTTGAGGTCTCGCGCGTCGTTGGAGTGAGTATCTGTAAATTAGGCCCGAAGAATTCGATGCCCCAGGTTTTTGAGGTTGATGTCACGTTTTTCATGCATCCACAACTGCTAATTTGGGTAGCTACCTGTCCAACATCGTTCCCCAGAGATCACAAGTAGGTTTACTCATTAGATATCATGTATGATTTTAAAGAAGAAACATACCAGCAAGCCCTTCTTTTAACTTGACTTGTATTCATGGAGGAGATGGTTCTTGACGTCAACTCATCCCCTTACGCGATCTTGTAAGGCGACCAATTAACGTGAAGATACCAGACCTTCTTGAAAGTGGCAAGAGGGATCTCCATTCAAGAGCGGGTACATTAACCAAAGGCAGTGTGGTTCCAGGTGGTAGGCGGAGAATACAGAGGCTTGCCAGAACAAGAGGAAAGGGCGTGTCCACCCAAGGGTTCTCTCTTTAAAAGGCAGGATTATGAACAAATAGAACGCCATCTTAAATCAGAAACCAATGTCGGAACTCAGCCGGAAAAGGAATTCATTGTTAAAAAGACGTGCACAAATACAACCTGGAATTTTCATTTAACTCAAAACGGGAACCCTACTTCAATGGAATGGTCCATTCCTTTTTCTACTTGAAAATTGATAAGATCAACCAAGTTCCTCTTTCATGCAGAAGCATTGTTGATAATCCCCAGGTTTATAAATAGATCCGGCCTTCCTTTCTAGAAGTCAAGCCGGAAAAAAATGTCAGCCGAGCGAACGCATGGCAAGGAAGCCACTATTCTCGTGAGTCGCTTCAAAAAGGCCCGGATTTGTCATTATGATTTACTCTTTTGTTCTCAGCCGAATTTGGCCCAAGTCCTGACTGAGTTTTTCGTTCGCGCGTCGAGGGCACTGGCTTGAAATGTTCGTCCATCTCGAGGAGTGTTTTAGATCACATAGAATAATGCTTGCATGTTAAGGTATCTGTAGATTCATCATGTCCTGATCGTTCTACTGGACCTGTGGCTGGCAGTGACCAACTATGCTCGACAGCAAGGTCTGTGACCCATAAAGACTCCATCATCGGCGAGCATCAGTTCTATGTCAAGGCAGACACATGGAACTTCCACCCATGGTCTTACAAATCTTGGAAGTGTCAAATATAGATTTCAATTGTACTAGATGACTACTGAAGTACATCAATATACATGATTTGTGGACGCATTACAAGCATGACATTGGCATTGAAAACCTAGACGTCCCGAATTTTTTGGCCTAGCTGGCGGACAATCATCCTGACGATGTTTGATTTGCAAATTGTCCATCATTCTGAAGAAATCCACGGCATCCAAACCAGTCCAAGAGCGAAACAATGCGACGACAAAGGATCTTGCCTGAGGTGATAGGAAACCTTCTTGCGTCATCTCGGTCCCCGCCTGCATAACTGTTATTTTACGTAGCATTAGTTCTAAGATGACATCATCCTCAGAGCAGCCACAGTCAAGCTTCCCAGATTCCCTTGGAGACTTAAGGTAGACCGGCCCTCCATGTGAATCTGGGACTCCTTCAATATCAGGACTTTTGATAATGTCGATATGGTAGGGACATCCAGTCCAGCCGCCACGACCTGTAAGTATGTGAAGTGCTACATCTCGGCTGTGGAACACTGCTCTGCCGAGAACACCTGCTTCAGTACGAATTAAAAACCTAGTAAATGGTTGCATCGGCTTTTTGAACAAGCAGTATTCATCAAACTCATTAGCCATACAATCTATATCACGAATGAGTTAAAATGAATGAAGACAAAAAGAGGCATACCAGCAAGCTCTCGTTGAACTTCCCTTGCACACATAGTGGGCCTGGCAGGTTCCGAACTCGACCTCCTATCAAGGGATGGGTAGATGTCAAGATAATTAACCTCCTTCAAACGTTTCAAAGAGGCAAAAAGATCTCCATTCAACAGTGAGGCCATCGGCTGAGGGACGTTCACTGGCGGCGGCGCCAGAGCGGTCCTACTCTGAACATTTGAAGGATGATGCAAAATATACTGGTCCATCCTAGGCACTGCAGTCTGGGACCAAGGTCGATGAAAAGCCTCATTCACATTGCCTTCTGTATCCTTTCTTATATTATCTCCTTCGCGCCTAGAAGTCCCATGGGTGCGCTGTGAGCTCACGACCGATTGCCTCAACAGCTCAACATTTTGACAATAACAGCTAGCACCAGATGGTCTATCCACTGACCGCATATCTCGTCTCGCTCCAGGAGGCGCTGCTGATCTCCTAGCATAGGGTCGATGACTGGGTAGAGTCAAATGGGACACTGGAAAACGAGGACCAGGAGGCAAAAAGATTTGATGGCTTTGATTGGAGTATTCAATGGTAGGAACTATCGGTCTTTGAAGGCCGTGTTCGGGGAGAGGTGGATAATTCCATGAATAACTAGAGACAATTTGTCGATTTGGATTGTTTTGCCTTTGATTTCTTGTTTTTCCAAACCTATGTGACGGAATCAAGAGGGAATACTGGCAGTCATATCTTCTGTGCTGAAGATCACTGTCGTCTACTGCATTGGAGGGATAGGCTGCACGATGAACTACTTTCCTCGTGTGCTGTGGAGTCATTGTTCAAAATAATGAACCTGACAGGAGCAAGAATCAGAGCTGTCAGAGCAGCAGAGCAAGACTGCAAGAAGTCCGGAGAAGGTGGGGGATCTGAAGATGGAAAATAAAGTGGGTGAGACCAATTTAAACGTCCATATCTTATCATCTTACCCACGCGGATTGCTGATTATATGGATAAATGTTTGAGAGGGGTAACAGTTTCATTTCTCCTGGATGGTGATTCGTTGTGTCTTTGGTTTTTTTCTTCTCTAAATCTCTTTTTTACCTTTACTCAAAGTCGTATGACAAGCCCATGCTCAGTGAATGTCAACTAGGATACGTTTGCTGGTAAATTTGCTCCCAGTATGAATATTACTGACAAAACTAGTGTGATGTTGACCTAAGACATGCACTAGACCATGTGTAACCTTGGAGCCCCAACTGAACTACAGCTATGTTAATTTTGGGTCAGAAATTCCAACTTCCAATATGCCACATCGGCACTATCATTACTCGCTCTGTGTGACAGTGATGCCAAGTTATTATTAGATCACTTCAGTGATCGGAAATCTGTCCTAGTTTGTGCAGCAATGAATGACTTCTCCAGGCAATCTGGGAAAGTCCAAGGATAAAGATTCCCCCAGAATAGTCCATGTTGAAATCCTAGGCATGAATTTCATTGTTGAGGGTCACCCTGGGTTCCTAGGTCTCCTACGTCTGCAATCTCATACACCATTCACACCGGTCCAATTTGAAGTTCGGGATATTTTCTCCGATCCCATCGTGGTCTCAATACCCGAGCTGGAAATGCGTAAGTCCATAGGCGGCACTTGGATAGCTAATATCCGGAGGTGTTTCCAGGACACTAGTTCAGTTACGGGTAGATTTCTGCTGGTAACTGGACCGATAACACAATGCCAAAGACACTGGGATTTCCTTTGAGCTGGGATTTCCTTTGAGCTGGGGTCTGTAGATAGGTATTGGGCTGTGCCGGGGGTCTGTCTATGGACATAGTTCGCCGTGTCTTGGCGATGATGCCTGCTGCGGTTAATAAATGCAGATCATCTCTCTCTCCATACCACGTAGCTATGATGACCCGGATTCAGGTTTCCCTGGCTTGGATCTCATGTAGGGCTTTGTCTCATGTCTATTCCATGCCAAATTATGATTGCGCTCAAGAATGGCTGACTGGGCTAAAAGCACAGCTATGAATGATCCAATTCTTTTCATTCTTTTCATAGAAACCTCGTGAGGGTCGGTAAAAGCAGCCCACTGACCTATTCATCTTGCCACTGAGTCAGAAGATTGAAGATAACGGTAGCCCTCATCGGTTCCACCTTCAATCAGTTATCGTGGTAGGTTCCACCATGAGGTATCCACTCGAATGCAATGGAAGTATCCATTGCCGCGTAAGTATTATTCAGTTCTTCCCGACACCACTGTCAGTCTGTATTTAATGTCGAGAAATTTCCGATCAAACGTTATCTTTCAGGAGCTAAAAGCTTTCCGGATATCCTTGAGAGGGAATTTCCCGGGAAATGGATACATATTTCCTGCGATGAACAACCAACTTCATACACTTATCTTACCCACCTGTCTCCTTCGCCCTATTCTCATCTTTTGAAAAGCCTGATACTACCACTTCATTGACTCTGAGTCTCATTCAACGAAAAAGCAAACCAATAAATGATTCAGACAGCTAATGAATAAATGTATCTTTACCCTCGTTCACTGGATGACTTCCCATTCGGGGAAAAATACGTCCACCTATTTCCGAGATGCCTATAAATGGATTTTATTATGATGGTACCTACCTACTAACCTCGGAATTTATTTTGTTGGCTAGTTTTATGCAATGAGGGCAACGCAGGCCGAAGGATTTGGCAAATTAGTTTCATGGGTTGTCATGGATGTTGGAATACTGAATGCTCTACTAAAATTAGCTATGTCTTATTGTTCATGTCAGACAAGATATTTTACTTTATTGTTCTAGTTAGAGATAGATAGGTGCAGTAGAGATGAATGTACATTGTACATTTGCAATGAGTTTCCCCCCACCTTTTTTTGTTTATCCTTAACTCAATAATGAAGCATAGCAACAAATATTGCACAGCCTATAACCAATGTCTTGTTGAAATTTGGATTCTATGCGAGCCTGCGCGATGCACATGATGGGATCAATTGATATCGGTAGCTATGTTACATGATGTAGATATATAAGTAGTGTAAGTTGTACTCACCATCCGTTTGTACCCTACCTTTCCCGATTTCAACATGTCTCATTCTTAAGTACTTGATCAAAAACTGTCTCAACATGTCATATTGCAGCACACATGGCAAAGTGATTTCTTGTTTAAGATTCTATGGGAATTCTGTTTTTTATATCATACATTACCATACACTGCACTGGTGAATTGATAGTTCTAGTGCATTATTGATTCACTGACAAAGTATGTATGTCCTAGGTTTTCTGTAGTAAATCATCCTCTTTCTCAACTCAGCATCTGAATATAGCAACCAACCATTGCAAAACCATTTAATTTTATTTTACAAGTCAAATGGCTCATATCCACAAATTACTTGGACTCATCTCTTAATCCTGAAATGTCAGAAGTCCATTTCAAAATATGAATGAAGTGTTGCAATTTTGTGGATCAATATGAAAAGCCATAGAAGTGTAGATCAAGTTGATAACAGCAATGAATTAACCAATGAATTAACATCTCATATCAAGAATCATAGAACAATAACTGTAGGTTTGGACACTTAAGAATCAGATTACATACAACATCTCCTCATCAGAGGAGGCAACCTTTTATCAAGTACATGAAACAACTATACTCGAGGGTAAGTATGAGTGAGTAGTATCTTTCCAGCCGAATATTTGTAACATCATTAAACATCATGAACAGAATCCCAGATCCAGAAACGATAACATAAGGATTACGGAGGAAGAGGTTCGACGGGGGGGATAAACACAGAGTCTGGCGGGTTGGAGGACAATGGTTGAAAGTGAGGACTCCAAGGAAATGGTGGAAGAGAAAAGCAACCCATCTTGATCGGTCGATCTATATACTCCCAACGCTGGCAATGCTTTCTCTCATTTTACCCTTCACATCGAGGTGAGGATGATGTACGTCTATTGACGTGGAATCTGTCACCATTAATTCTGCCACTCCCATTTCAATAAGTGGTAACTCCTCTTCGTCCTCGTTGGGCAGTGGAATGCTACCGGAAGATGCAGGCCTTGATGTCAAAGGTGAAGCTGTATTTGCTGTTGAAGGGTGTCGGCCTGGCATAGCGATGAGTACCGCTACTCGTACGTGTGCGGGCCCCCTTGAGCCACCCAGATCCGTCATCTGCGTAAGCTGTTGCTCTGTTCCCATGTAATTGGTAGTAGGAGCGGATTGACTGAATTGAGGTCTTGATGGAGTTGGGTTTAGTGCTGTCCCGATGCTTCTGACAACACGACGGAATAATGTTGTGTTTTGGCCAGTATCAGTTCCTCCAGCCGCTCCACCGCCGCTTGTTGCTCCTGCCGCGCCAACACCAGTACCGTCAATTTGGTCGGATGCATGATTGATCTTTCCGATTGGATCGTAGACATACGTTGCCATTAAGGGCTTGATGCTCTCCCAGTCCCGCTCATCCACTGACTGCTGTGGAAGCAGTTGGTCATTGAGATCGAGATACAAGTCCCACATCCTCGGCTTCTTTGACAGATCAACTCTAGGTGCTGTCCGTCCATTTCCAGGAGGAGGAGGCATCCATGTACCATTGCGGATTGCCTCTTCGACCATGCGTCGATGTCGCCTGCGCAGCAAGAAGGAACGCACGACGATGGCCGCGGACACACTGAGCAATAAGACGAGAGTGGCAAGGAAAGTGTAGACTGCGATTTCATCAAGAGGGGTGAGTTTAGTTGTTCAGCTCAGGGAGACAAGAGGAAATTGATGGCTGTAGGGAGGAGTGACGTACGATAAAGAGAGGCGGAGGAGGCGATTGACCCGCCACCGCCGATGTTGCCTCCTGCGCTGCCTCCTGTGCTGCTGGGAGTGCTTGCTGATGAGAAAGTCGATGACGGGAGGTCTGAGGCCGCCATGGCTGACGTGGGAGAGGTGCCGTGGACGAAAATCAAATTGCTTATGCTTGCCGAAAATGATGCCGTCACTCCGCGTACTGGCACTATTTGATTTCGACTCTTCCGAAAATGTTGTGGCGCCACTGCGCCTGATAACTATCATATTCATTCTCAACTGCCATTTGCACGAAGACGCACATACTGCCATTTGTTTCAAACCTTGATCAATTATCAGTGGAAAGTGCCGTCATGGTCGGCTCTTTGGTCACGACTATTGTTGTCATAGTAACGCTAGGAGGAAAACTCCGGAGAGCTACCTGCCGCTGTTCCAAGATTTTATTAAGCCATCCATTAAATGTCTTGCCGGGAATGGGAATATTTTCGGGTAGTGGTAGCATACAATGATTCACCAGGCCACCCCACTGATCAGAATCTGGTCCAGAATGATACCTTTTTCAGTGTCGAAATATGCAAAGATTACGGACTGCGAACGAGCACCGTGTAACAAATTGTTTATATAAAAAAATATGCAAAGACCTCGGCAATTTCATGTTTTTAACATGCTCAAATGCTACTGTCAAGTCATTGTGATGTGGTATGTCAAGTTCATATCTTGACTATCTTAACTCTATTCCAAGGCACGCGTACAAAATATTAGTAAATCAACAAGAAACGACCCTGAGTTTCCTACCTCTACGCCAGCGACAGCCACATTTCAGCAATTTTTACACGATTAGAGTCGTCGTCTTCAACCATGTCCATCCCAAAAATTAGCTTAAGTATGGTCGAAGTGAATGTGCTGATGACCTTAAACTAAAAGACATTTGACTGATTGCCACATGATGCATACTTACTGTCTGATATGATATAAAACGGTCTGGTGACTTGAGCAAGTGACGAAGAAAAACCTGGACTATGGTGACTTGAACTGAATGATACTTATGAACGGTGTTCAGATGAAAATAATCATGGAAGGTGCGGGCGCGGGCGCGGCTCCCCCACTGTGGCTCGTATCGAAGTATAGTCATGATTCATTCTGTTCTCTAGTAAGTATAAGATGGATTAGAGGCTACATTTCAATGAACATGGGAAAACGCGGGCGGTCAGAATAGTTCTGTGAGTTTTTAGGTCCTTTCAGCGCTCCTGAAAATAAGAAATGGTTGCCCAAGAATCTTTAAAAAAATTTTGACCATCGATCAAACACCTGCCACGGCTTGTCGGTGGGTATGCAGAGGAGGCTGTCAATGATTGGGCAACCCTATGGAACAGGTGGTGAAGGTAACCTATCCGGATTGTTTATGCGTTCCCAGAGAAAGCGAGAGAACCGCCATGTTGCAATGAGGCCAGCGGTCCACAGGAAAATCATGAGAGAAAAAAAATTGTCACATAACATGATATGTTTCTGGGCCTTATATCTTGCAGACTCACTGAGCCTGTGAATATTTTGTGAAGAGATCGGATCGGTTGTGAAAAGGAGTCATAAATTTTTCTCCCAGTTGAACAAACCAATCAAGCCAGATAACCCAATGAGGGTTTACAGGCCTGAGCAATTCTAGAGGGAACGGAAAGAGATTCACTGGCGGTCCTCATTTTCATGCTGTAACATGACGCGAAACCACAAACTTATCAAGCAAAGACAGGTGATGCCCAGCTCAAGAATTCAAATGACGAAAGACTTGATGAGATGAGAATCATAGAATGAGAAAGTATAGTCATGATGCTTACTCATAGGCTTACTCATAGCAGGATGACAGTAGACAAATAGCTGTCAATTGATCAGCAATACTCGGCTGACAGCTGGATGCAGCATTTCTATTCCGCAACAAGCAAACTAGTACTAATACGCGGAGGCTGCAAGTAGCTGTCTTTTCTCATCACAACTATACAGTTCATATCCTATGTCTCTCCCACTTACAAGAACAGTCCAACCTGGTCACTTAAACTCAGCTGTTCACAGGAAGTGTGGTTGCTGATGTGAGCTGTCAGATTAGATATTGGAATGTACAGTAACTTTGACTTGATGTATGTCTCCAAAATAAGCAATGAAGTACGTGTTACCGCGGTGTTACCGCGCTTTGATCCCCAGTTTTATCGATGGTCATTACTCCAGGTGCTGATTTCATCGTCAAGGGAATCTTCATTCTATCTTTTCCTGCAGTGGCTGCCTATGCAACTGGGTTGATCAGTGAACGATTTGGAGGGACGTTGATCCCCATGTGGACTCTGGTCTTGACTGGACTTGTCACTGTTCCTATTCTCGCTGCAGCTCGTATCAGCCTTACACGTCTAAGACATAGACAGGAGGCTGCCGCACTCGGGGCAAAGATGGTGCCCTGTGCTCAAGGAAAATGGCCAGGGAACGCTGATGTTTTGAAAATGATGCAGTATGGCTTTGTCTATGGTTATCCGGGTGTGTATACACTTATGATGGGTGGATTTCCCCCTCTTTAACAGGATATACTAGGTGATGGGCTTAATGAACTTATGGAGGGAAAGGGGCATGTCATCAACCTGCGGGTTTTCTGGTCCGACTTGCTATTAACCACCAGCCCCGAACACCTCAAACTGATACTGGCTACTGACTTCGATAACTATGTCAAAGGTCAGGTTTATCTTCTCCATATTGGAGTAATCCGTAAAACCATTCTTTCGAATGCAGGTGCTAAATTTCAACAAAGGATGGAAGACTTTCTAGGAATTGGTGTTTTTAACTCGGACGGTGGGTCAAATCGTCTTGATTTCATCTCAAAAATGACATAAGCCACTGCAGGTGATATGTGGAAGTAAGGAGCTTTTACTGTAGGTACTTCTCAATTGTTAACCAGTAGACAGATTTCATCGTTCTATAACTCGCCCGGCGTTCACTCGAGACAGAATGAGCGATTTCGAACTCTTCGACCGCCACACTGAAATTGTGATCCATCATCTTAAATCCAGAATCCACGAAGGACAACCAGTCGACTTCCAGGACCTTATGGGTCGTTTCACTCTCTCGACTCCGCCACTGAGTTTCTTTTTGGTCACTGTGTACATAGTTTGAACGCTGGCCTTCCCTACCCTCATAATGTATCCGATATTCCTGCCAATATTCCGACTCCAGAAAAACAAGTCGCCGATAATTTCTCTGCAGCATTCCTTGACGTTCAAGTGGTTGTCAGTCAACGGGAACGTCTTGATTTAGTATGGCCTCTGTGGGAAGTATTTGAGAACAGGACCAAAAAGCCTATGAAGGTTGTTGATGCCTTCATTGAGCCAATGGTAGCCGATGCGATTGCTAAGAAGAACGATGCTCGACGTGAGGAGAAGGTTTCTGAAAAAGGCGAGGGCACACTGCTAGATCACCTCGTTCAAGTTACCTCTGATCCCAAGGTCCTGAAAGATGAAACGTGAGGTTGAATGTGCAATACTGAGAGATTGAGTGTCTGACTTTGTTCTTCCCTTTAGTTTGAATATCATGCTTGGTAAGCCAAATCGTTGCCTGGTTCCACATCCTATTCACCTATTTTGTAGCTGGCCGCGATACCACTGCCGCAACCCTGACATATGTGATCTATATCCTCTCACAGTATCCTCATGTCATGGATCGCCTAAGGCAGGAAGTTCTGGAACATGTAGGACCCACGCGTCGTCCTACATTCGATGATATCCGAGATATGAAGTATCTACGTGCTGTTCTCAATGGTAAATCAAGTGCCATGATTCAATTCAATCTTTCACCTATCCTCCAGAAACTCTCCGTCTATTTCCCATCATACCTTTCAATGTCCGGTAAAGCATATCACTATCGCACAGTGGTTTCCCTGGACTCAGACCTTCTCAGGGAAAGTATTCGTCCCACCATGCTACCCAACCCTGATCCCAATGACAAGCCTTTCTATATTCCTGCTGGTACAAAGTATGTCCTTGCTCGACTTCAGATAGTCAACTCACTCGCCTTATCAGAATCGTATATTCTGTCTTCATGATGCATCGACGAAAAGACCTCTGGGGACCTGATGGTAAGTGCAACCAATGCCTGCTTCAGTTGTCAGTCCGCCTTCACCGGCCGTGTATACATTACGCAGCCGAAGAATTTGATCCGGACCGTTTCCTCGATGAACGTGTCAGGAAGTATCTCGTCATAAATCCGTTTATTTTCCTGCCTTTCAACGCAGGCCCTCGCATCTGTCTTGGCCAACAGGTTCGCTCATTTTTAATCGTTCCCTATTTGTTTTGATGGGATTATTGCCGTTAGTTTGCCTATAATGAGATGTCATTCATGCTTGTCCGTCTTATGCAGAATTTTTCATCTATTTCTCTTGAGCTTGACTCCTTCCCTCCCGGCTCTCTGCCTCCAGAGGAGTTTAAGCTTGCTCCTGGTAGGAAGGGTATTGATAAGATTTGGCCCAAGGTAGCCTTGGCTCTCTACATCAATGTATGTGTTGTCATGCACACTGGTTGGAGAACCTTACATCTAATGTCATCATTCAGGGTGGACTTTGGATCAAGATGCAGGAAGTTGATAATGCATAATGCATTTGGTAGTATATTCTCGACCACCAGTTAATTGCTGTGAACTATGGAATGAACCCCTCTGAGCCCACGTTGATCTTGAATACAACTGACTCGAATTATCGTAAATATGAATCGCACTTAAGACATTCCGGAACGGAAGAATTGTAAAATGTGATCGATTGGCCCTGATAACCGGATAAGGCAGCGTCCATGACGTTGATATATTCTATTTATCATGGATAACTCAACCGGCCTCCTTGTCCTGTACAATGGCCAACCTGAGAAACCATCGAGTCGTCATTGCTTCTCTCTTTCTTCCAACCACCGCTGTGCCTGGGGAGTCTACCCCTCCGACCCCTGACATTCAGGCGTCCCAGCCAGGGTTTTCCCTCAAATTTCCCTTGGGTAATGACAAGACAAGCCTACCTTTGGGTAAGCATGTAGGACAGGCAAGCGGGTCAGGTGTGACCCCGCCCATCCGAAGTATTGTTGAGGACTTGAAGGACAAGGTAATGTGTCGACTTGGTCAAATTTCAACATCTGAATACTCACTCAGGATGACTGGTTAGACTCGGAATCCTACCCCTGCGGTCCGTTCTCCGACTTCAGAAGGCACTAACCCTTTCACAAAACTGACACGATTTGCGGAAACTGTAACCGAACGGTATTCTGAAAATGAGAAAGTCCAAAAACAGTCCAAAGTGACATCTTCGTCCCCGATGTGCCGCAAACAGTCCTCTAGTAGTGCTGAATTCCGTTTGCAACGAAAACACTCTCGTTCCGCTTCCCGTCAACCGTCCTCGAGGGCGCGAGGCCAACTTTGGCATTTTGAGGGCAACCCTCACTGTAATGGGGGCTTAAAGAATGCTGTAGAGAGTGTTGGCAACAAGTTACGGGAGAAGCTTTGGATAGGAACATTGGGCACATGCACTGATGGTTTTACAGAAGGCACTAGGCAAGACATTGATGCCAGGATGCATACTGAATACAGTGGCTTACCTGTATGGATCCCTGACGCAGAATTCCAGAGCTATTATGACGAATTCTGTCATCAAGTGTGTACATATGCTTAGATCAGGCTTCATTACATATGGACTCATTCTTGAATCAGGTTCTTTGGCCAGCGTTGCACTATGCGGTCCCAGATGCGCCTAAAACAAAATTGTTTTATGAGTCTGCGTCCTACAAACAATACGTATCTGTTAATCAGCGGTTTGCGGATGTCATCATTGACAATTACCGAGAGGGGGACATCAGTAAGCCTTCTTATGAGTCTACTCGCAGAAACCTCTAATTTCACTAGTATGGGTAAACGATTATCACCTTATGCTGCTCCCTCTTCTCCTTCGGGCTTCACCTCATATACCTGCGTCTACTCCGATTGGCTTTTTCATGCATGTTGCATTCCCCTCATCAGAGATCTTCCGGTGCCTGTCTGTGCGCCGTGACCTTCTCTCAGGGTTAATGGCCGCAGATCTTGTTGGATTCCAGACACCCAATTTTGCACGTCATTTCAGACAGACTGTCAGTCGCATCCTGGCATTTGAGGCACTACCTAAGGGCATCCGCATACCTGAGGGAGAAGAAGGTCGTTTAGTCAAAGTTGACGAATTGGTCAGGGTTGATGGCTTAAAGGAGAGAGCGCGAGGCTCCAAGGGGTCCGTTTCTGCCGAGCAAGCCGAGGAAGTTGTCAAGGCTGGTGATGAAGATGTTGTGAAAGTTCTGCAGCGAGAGCGCTTTGTGGATGTTGGTTCCTTCCCGATGGGCATTGATGTTAAACGCCACTGGGAAAGGCAGTAAGTCTCTTGTCCTTGGTTTGATCCTTTTTTCTGATATCATTCTTGGTAAGACAAGAACCTGAAGTGGAAGAGTGGGTGTCAGTGTTGCGACAACGCTATGCAGGAATGAAAATTGTTGTTGGGCGCGACAAACTCGATGAAGTTCAGGGTGTCAGACAAAAGATTCAAGCCTTTGAACGATTCTTGGAAAAATACAAAGAATTCCAAGGGAATGTAATAAAAATTCACTCTAATTGATGCACTACTACTACTTATCGCCTGCTCAGGTTGTCCTGATCCAGGTTGCTCTACAGACCACCGAATCTAATGAATTAGCGGGTGGTGTGTCTGAGGCTGTATCACGAGTCAACTCTCGATTTTCCACCTTGACGTACCAGCCTGTCATTTTCTTACACGTACGCATTTATTTCTTGTACCGAGAATATTACAACAAACAGGTCCACACAGGTCCAGGATTTGACCTTTAGCCAATACCTTGCGTTACTCACAGTTGCAGACGCTTTCCTTGTGACCAGCTTGAGAGAAGGCATGGCGCTCCGGACACACGAGTTTGTGGAATGTCAAGAAGGGAAGGAAAACCCTGGAGGACTCATATTGAGCGAAGTACGTGATTCGATGGTAGGATTAATGTCTTGGCTGAGCGCCTTTTTAGTTTGCAGGTTCCTATAGTTATTCTGGTTTCAGGAGCTGTTTCGCCATCAATCCTTGGGATACCCGTGGAACGGCAGATGCCATCTATTTAGCCCTTACTATGCACTCGGAAGAAAGCAAATCCCGCTGGACAGTATATATGGTTTTGGCTGTGGAAACTATACCGACTATACTGATGTTGATTTACAGGAGCTTCACAACCACGTCACGACTCAAACTGCCCAAGCATTCGTGAATAGCTTTCTAAGTCGCGTCATCCGTGCTCATTCCGAACATTATCTCGACGATATAGAGGACGTTCCTGCATTGGATCTAACCCGTGTGCTACCTCTGTATTTAAATTCTCCTCTGTGCCTATTTGATGATCGCTGACTTTTGTATCACTAGCTATAAGCATTCTCGTAGACGTCTTATTCTGGTCGATCTAGAAGGAACCATGTGGAGGAGGGATCTGAGTCGTGGAGGTCTTCGAGCGTACTTGAAGGGCGATTTTAAAATTCCTGATGGGCCTCTCGGAGTTCTTAAAGCTCTTTCCGACGACAAGCGGAACGATATCTGGTTGCTTAGCGGGCTGCCCGTCAGAGACGTGTTAGAACGGGTGGAGGAGAAAGTTCCTGGGATTGGAATTGTGTAGGCGTTTTTGCTGTTTCACAAATACATTACTCTCATGTTTTTAGAGCTGAAAATGGATGCTACATAAAGACGCAACCTGGAAGAAACTCTACCACTGGAGAGTGGATCAATCTCGTCGCGAACCTTGATTTTACGTGGAAGAGTAGCTGTCTGGAAATTTTGAATTATGTAAGTATCCCTTTGTTCCGAGTTTTCTGGTCCTTACTTATTTTCAGTTCACCGAAAGGACACCTGGTTCCATTGTGGAGGAGAGAGAAGCATCTGTTGTTTGGCGTTACTGGACTGGAGATCCCCAAGCTGATACTTCTGATAAACAATGGGCAAGACGACAAGCTGCTGAAGCGCAAAATCACATTTTTGATAGCCTGGGCGAACGTTATGGTTTACGAATTGTGCCTGGGAAGAACTCCTTCCTTGTCTTACCTGGTAACATTTCTAGGTCTACGGCTGTCGGTGCAATCCTACAGCCAGGAGGTCCTGCCAGTTTGGGATCCGCTGTTCGATCGCCCAAGATACATTCTCCCGAGTATCATGGTGTACATGATCCCACACTTTCCTCAACAATTTCTACAGTCGCAGCTCGGGTCTCCGAAGCCCGAGGTCTTGTTAGCGAGATTGATTTCGTCCTAGTCATCAGTTCCGATGAGCGACTTTTGAGGAGAATGAATGAGATTGAGGGGGCAGACGCAGAGTGTGTGACCATCAGTACTAGTAAGCGTGGCACTGATGCTCGTTGGAAACTGGATCTCGACGACGGGGAGCCAATCTACGCTACGGATTACGATGATTCAGATTCTGGGGAAGTAAAAGAAATTGGAAGGGCCGGGAGTGTTGCTATGAATGTGCTTCAGCATTTTGTGGCTTTGAGGGAAGATCTCTCAACTAGAAGTTGATTTGACAGATTTATGCTCATGTTTGACTGGGCATGATTTTTGATGTCCTGAAAAAGTAAACGTGTATCTTGGAAGATAAATATGTAAATTGTATACCCAAGATTGTAGATTGTATCTCATCTGAAGTAATTTCGTTGGTGTGGGTAGACCAAAGAAGGTAGTACCGATGATAACAGTAAGACTTTTACAAACTGCAAGATGATCAGCTCAGCACGTAGACAGTGAGAATCTAAGGCTATGTAATAGACTCTAGACGACAAGTAGATGAGTACCCGGGCGGTGGAAGAATGATAATAAAATGCATAATGAGTCAGCGTGTTGCACCAGCGGTACCATACCAGTCATCTTCAACAATCATGATGTATTCCACATCAATCTGCCACTATGAGTATAGACGTTTATTCCTCTACTTGCCAATAAATCCAGACATTGTCAAGCGAGATCAACGCGATTGTCGGATTAGGCTTACAACTCAAGTGGGTTTGAACGTTTCTCGAAACAGAGACATATTTCTAGCTGGTTTTGGCAACTGTTCCACAAGCTGTCGGCACCTAAGGGTCGGATATGCGTATTAGCTATAGAACTTGGTCACATGCTTGGCATGACATACTGGGCGAAAATTGCGTCCTGCTGATTATATTGATCATGATCACTGATAAGCTTTCCTTGGTGGATGATACAAAGTCGAAGCTGGGTAAAGGGTTTTAATTTTCGAGGAGGGGCTGGGTACCAAACGGCAGGCTTACATATCATGGTTCTGTTATCTGTCTTTTTTGATCTAGGGATTGATCGATCGCCAGCGCTTATAATTAGCCTACACGAATAAATAGACGTCCACAGTGTCGTCATCGTCTACGTTAGCCGAAAAACAAATCAAGTACAATTTCTATTCTTTTCTAGTTGAAGTAGAATATATCCCGACTGAAGTATTACAGAGTTATACGTAGACTGGTAATGGAACCAGGACTCTTCTACATAGCAAAAGGTTAATAGGAAGTCAACAGAACAATCACAGAATGGAGATGAAGAAAGAAAGTTCATATTCAAAGGAATGACGTTGAAGGGTGACAAAATGATCGTAAGGACGTGGCGTACGTTGCAATGCTATAACTAAACTACTGCAGATGAAAATGTCTAGGGTTTGATACATGGCATGCAGTGAAGGAAACAAAAAAAGATGAAATGTACGAGTAAGGTACTGAATAATGATAGAAGATGGGAACTGGGATGCCTCTGGCATCCAGGGAAAAGACTTTCATCTTCTCGCCACGCGCTTTCGTTCCCGGCCATCGTCTTCTATGTCCATCGCCTCGGTGGAAGGTAACAAGTTAATATTTTGGTTCTGCGGCTGCTGCTGTTGACCTCGACCATTTCTAATTCTTCGGCGGCCCGAGCTTGAGTGGCTGGCCGGTGCTACAGGTGCACCGCCTAGGGAAGACGCCTGTGACATCACGCCTGGGGTATTGGGTGGAACAGTGGCGTCAAGCATCATCATCATCGCATGCCGCCGCTTGCTTCCCACTGCAGGAACAGTTGGAATCTCGGGAAAGGGGGAAAGAGTATTGAAAGGAGTAAAGGATTCGGGAACAAAATCGAAAACTGAGGTTGAGGGGATCGTAGAGAAATGGGTATGAGATGCGGGAGATTCTACTTTCGCCGCATTGCGAGGTTTGCTGCGTTGAGGCGGTCTTTGAGTGTTTGATGGTGCTAGGGGAGGTGGCGGCGCGGTCGGTTCTGGAGGTTGGTTTGATAAAGGTGGTGAACTCGGAGTGGGAAGAGTAACTGGAGGTGACGGCTAAGAAATGCTACATCAGCTACAACAGATACAATATCAGCTATGTGACATGACGCACATCACCAGAGGACGCTGTTTGTTCTGGGAGATCTGGTTTGGCGGGCTTCGGAGGATCGACAGACGTGGGCGGTGCAGGGTCCTTTTCTCTCTCTCTTTCTTCTTCTTCTTCCTCCTCCTCCTCCTGAGCCTTGATTGCCTCTATGCGAGCTTCTGTCCAATCCATGACTCGACCAATGGTCATTCCATCATTATCTGCACCATGCGATGAGCTTGGTGAGGATGTCCCCAGGCCACCGACGGAGACGCCCTGTTGTATCATCGTCAGGATATCCTGGCATGCTGCAGCATATCCTGAATTGTAGGCGCGCTTCGCATTCTGGCGTGATGAACGATAGAGTGTGGTAAGGCTGAGCGCCGCGACTTCGGAAAGTCAGCACGAGTCATTTCTCTACGTAAAAAAACGCATCACCTTTGAAATCATTCAAGAGCTCTTGTTCTGCCTTCTGTTGCATTGTTGGAAGAGAATTTGCAAGAGTTTTGAGATTTAGAGTCTCCATCCTTGATGAAGGCGGAGGAAGAACTGAGAATCTCCCATAAGGCCTCCGTTCGTTTATGTAAGCATCAGTTGGACCATCAAGTTGGGTTGGCCCCATGTTGATGGTGACAAACCCAGAGTCACCCAGAAAGCCGTCTGCAGGTTTGTGGTTTCCGTAGGTGAGACGCGGGTATATGTACAGGCCTCTCTCAAGCGTCCAGTAGTAGGGATACCATCTTCGCTAATTTCTTGACTGAATTGGGTATCGAGATCCTCATAACTTGACATTCTCTAGTACTCTAGGCTATGGGGATTCTGATGTCCAGTCCAGTCCACCCATGTGGCACTTGCCAGAGGTCAACGGAAGGCATGATAACTGATCTATGAAACGAACACAGAACTGAATTTGATTTTTTGAAGTCAGGCAGATTTTTGTGACCCCAAATAATGAGACCTTCTGGCTCCCATCCTGTGGCGAAGGGTTTGGACAGCAGTGTTTTTGAAGTATCTGGAATCCAGTATATTCCTGGCTTCCTGGTAATCAATACTTGGCATCAATGTTCTCAGCCAAATATGGTAAATGTCTGGCTTGATCTGATACCTTTGTCGATCTGATATTACAAGTTGCCTACTTTGGAACTCACCATGTCCAGCAAGCCAAAGGCAGACTCTACATCAGCACATCCAGACCGTAAAAGAGGGCGAGGCAGCTCGCGAGGCGGTTTTGGAAAATACCTCAGGGCAAGAGGCAGACGCGGCGCAGGTCGTCCAGCACAATTCCATGAACGCCTCTTGCTAGAAGGAGAGAAGCCAGAAGACGAGGACGAGGATGAAGAGGCTGCTGCTGCGCTCAGAGCCAAATACGGTCCCAGACAACTGAGCTCAAATGCTGATCGATACGCAGAATCAGAACCTGAACTAGACTCAGATGGTGCGTCTCGAGATATTGGACTTGGACAACACTAGGGATTCATTCCACCAATCTACAAGGAGAGCCTGTTCAGGAACCAGAAGTCGATTTGTCCAAGTTCTTGGAGCGCCAGCGTCTATCTGATGAACAAGGACACTCATATCCATATGAGCGCGCGGCCCAGGCTGGAGATGAAGATGATATTGACCACTCGTTAGCCCATATAACATCCAACTCGACTCGAAAACGACTACAGGCTTCTCAAGCGAAAGGGAAAATGGAAGAGCTGGTATGGGACGAAGAGTTCGAATCGTTGGCCCGCGAAAAGGCTGCGGCGGAAGCGAAATGGGGTTCGCCCCTCATTCCATCTCTTCAGTCATATCTAACCCGACATTAGATCTTAAGGAGCGTTTCAAGAGCAAATCAGAGATACTCAAGACCAGGCGCATACCCTCTACGAAGGAGCGCAAAGGCTAGTTTACATTGCTCCGCTCTACACAGATCAGACTTAGAAATGTCTACAGAAAAAAGTGTCATTCTCGAGGCACCTGCACTGCCATCGTCTGCACCGCCAAAAGACCCAAAGGAACAGATGCAAGATTTCTTAGACGGACTGCTTGACTGAGACAGGCATGGTGATGCCATGAGTTTTTCCTACAACCAGATCGTTGGAATCCCCCGGAATAAATTCATTATCTGGTGATGGGTCCTTAGTCCAGGACTGCACGCGATGAACGAGATGGTACAGTAGGCGCCTGATTCTCTGCCTCAGGACAAAAATCAGAAGACAAACGAGTTCAGGTTTTGTCGTACTCGGAGATAAGGCTTCGTCTCCCAGTATTTTTTATCATAACTTGTACTGCTGATGGTTCTGGTATCATGTCAATGATTCATTAGATAAACAATACGGAATACAAGATAAAGAGTACATCAAAGAAATATGTGCAAGGATGTGTTTGTGAAACTAAATACAAGCATCGGCTACGGATCAACAATTCGTCATGTGAAGTGGATTAAACAATATTATCAGCCGAAGCCTCACGGCGGATAGTAACCATGATTTCCTGTGAAGCACTCATAAGACTTTCTTGCGACACGTGGCATATGCTAGGTCTGGAAGATGGACCTGCACTTGGTAAGGACTCGTGTCGCAATGGTTCAACAGACCCAGGTACAGAAGCTGATGAGAATTTTTCGGGGAGTCGATGGAAATCATCAGTCATATGCATCGTACTGGCCAACGACTGAAATTCCTGAATAGAGGAGTCATGGAGGTGAGTAAAGGTTGGGAACGAGTATATGCTTGACATCTCCGACAGAGCTATTATGGTTCGCCCAGTCGTATCGGATTGGGAAGTTCTACCTTCATGGATGTTCTGAGAAGAGGCGGTTGGAATGTATAGGGAGCGATTCGACGTCGAAATTAAAACTGGGCTAGAAATCCGTGGGGCTTTCTGTGTTTTGGAAAAGCTCCTGAGACTTGAGAGTTTGAGAGGCTTTAATCTAGGTTTTGTAGACTTCTGGTCTGATGGTGGCTGAGGCAGAAAGGAGCATCGTAACCAAGTTTGGAGATACTCTTGTTTTGCGACTACACCAAAACTGAAGGACAGGAAAACGATAAAAGATGACATTGGCATGGCCCACCATGTCAGCAGCGTACTATCATGAAGCTCCCTCGACACAATGGATCTCGGCCATTCACTAACGTGATTCCAGTTGGAGTGAACGTCCTCCCAGGTGGTCCAGGGTCGCAGTCCGCCCGAACTATTGTGGTACAGATTGAAAAAAGCCAGGCCGACACCCCAAATTATGTTGATTGCAGCTATTGTGAAGAGCTGCAGATAATGGTTCATAGTAAAACCAGAATTGGAGTTTTGCAGGTGCAAGTTGAATTTAAGGCGGCGATATATGAAGTGGCGAAGAGCAAGTGCTAATCATCTATTAGTCTTTGGTACCTCCTCAAAGGCAAGATCACGTACCTGCATAAATCATAGCGATCATAAAAAACAGCAGTTGAGGTATGCAAATTATGAGAAGACTAGGGATGGACACATAAACCGCTGACTGACAGCCAGTGGTTTCATATATGTCGAATCGACGTACTTCAACAACGTGATCTATGGGGTTAATCGTAAGCTGATCCTGCATCCAAACATTGTTTCGGTTACTGACGAAGTACTATAAAGACAAGAGGAAGACCAAAGCACACTCCCCCTTCGATAATCTTCCTGCGTTTGGGATTCTCCGGGCAAAAGGAGGAGTCTCGTGGCGAGGAGACCTCTTCCAAGTACTTGCAGATGCACAAAGTAGAAAGTGGAAGTGCGAAAGAAGCACCAACCATGATCCTGGTAGCTAAGTAGGATAAGTTATGAATGACAACTCAGAGAACAAAAATAAAATGCTCACTGATATCACACCATACAGGAATCATGTTGCGAGTATTGTCAAGCCATACAACGGAATTAACAGCTTGAACTAAATCTACAACAAACAACCATGAAATAATTGCGAGTATAGGGACATTTCTTGATCGCCAATATGATGGGAGAGGGAAAAGTACCAGTATTGCAGCGAGGAAGGCAGATATTGGGAGCCAATAATAGGCCATTTCTACGGCTTGCGACACCAGAAACGCAAGCACTGGCACAACATTTTATACGGCCGTAAGAAGGGGTTGTAGATTGTTCGAAGCGCGTTGTGTATACCATAATTCCATTGTGACTAATGTCACAATGCAGTCCCTGATCCAACCCTAGTTCTTGTTACATACCACTCTACCTATAAGACGATGCTCCCGCCACAACAACGAACTTCTACCGTCAGCACTCCTGATGGTTGACATTACCTACCCATTATATCCGATCTTTGCTTTTCTGGGATTATTTCTTGTCCTTGTTCCATTGCCATGGCATATAAAAGCCCGGAATTCGGGAACTTGTTTCTATATTCTATGGGCGTCACTTGCATGTCTCAACCAGTTCGTCAATTCCGTACTTTGGCATGGAAATGTCCTTAACTGGGCACCTGTGTGGTGTGATATATGTCCGTCTTTCCCCTCTAGTTCGATTCTGGTCTCTGAATCTGCCTTGTAGCAATTCGAATCATGATGGGTGCTTCTGTGGGTTTACCGGCGAGCTCTTTATGTATTAACAGACGGCTTTACCACATAATTGCTTCCAATAAGACATCTGTCACCGGTAATAAAGTAAGTAAGAACACATCTTGATCAATTCTTCATAGCTGATTTTTTTTACCAGAGAGACTGGACGATCGTAGTCGACAGCCTAGTCTGTGGGCTGTTTCCTTTAATATACATTGTACTTCGTGAGCATCATTTCCGTGTTTCATCTATCATTCTCAATTTCTCGACAGAGCAAGTGGTGCAAGGGCACCGTTTTGACATTTTTGAGGATATCGGGTGTTTCCCGGTTCTGTATAATACGCTGCCAACATATTTCATCTCTTTGATGTGGCCACTCGCCATAGGTTGTGTCTCCGGGTGTTACTGTGGTATGTCTAATTCTTGATTTCCAATAGGCATTCAACGTTCATATTTGATGGCAGTACTCACTATCCGTGCCTTCGTTCGTCGCCAGATTGAGTTCGCGAGCATTCTGGCCGCGCATCCTTCGATCACACCCTGGCGATATTTTCGGCTGATGGCACTAGCTATGACTGATCTTCTGCTCACCATGCCACTTGCAATCTTCGTAATCTGGCTTAATGCAACGGCAACGCCTATCCAGCCCTGGAGAAGCTGGGACGATACACATTTCCAATACTCGCGTGTAGTACAGTATCCTGCTCTCATTTGGCGGCGCAATCCAAGACTCGTCGCCTCGATGGAATTTACTCGTTGGGTCGTCCCTATTTGTGCCTTAGTTTTCTTTGCATTCTTTGGCCTCGCAGAGGAAGCGACAAAGAATTACGTCTCCCTAGCGGATAAGATTCAAAAAAAATTCAAATTGCGCACTCAGGTGAAGCACAGATCCATCTTGATGCTGAGTTCGCTCTGACATCTTTACTAGAAATCTGACCACGTATCTTTCTCCTTGGTTTCAACAGATATCACTATCGACTCGTGTACACTGCATCCGGGGGCGGCTATTGATGATAGGGCAAGACAGCCGCTAGGCAAGACAAGCTTATCTCGCGAAACTGTCTTTATCGGTGCTGAACCATTCATGTCATCTCAGTACTTATCTCGACCATGTTCTCCATGATTTTCTAACTGGGCTGACGATGTGTACGCACTGAACGTGATTGATCCCTCTTAATGACACTTACGATAGAATTCCCATTTTCACGCTATAATTATCAGTGTACTTTGCTTGATGCCCTTTTTCAAGTCTACTTACCGTATTGCCATATTGCCATATAGCCGTATTAAGTGGATTTCAGCTATGGACAAAATTTTGTGCTTCAATAACATCTCCCAGAGGTTGCCATCCCCTTCAAGTGCATTGGTTAATGTCATACGAACATACTAGTACTTCGACCTTTATGGCACTTCACAATACGTTTTGTGTCTGACGAAAGGGCCATTACAGTAGGTATTGTAGATCCAGGATGCGTATCCAATAGACTGAAGACCAACTTACAACTTTGGATAAGGACGGGATGAAGGACTCAGCATGAAGCATCGAGTTCTACGATTGAAATATACGTTGAAAGATAATATGAGCTCGAAAGGAGCGGATACAACAAAGAATACATCAGGTTTAATACTGATAGAAGGATACAACGAATACTGATCCATGAACGTCATAAAAGAAATCTACAAGCTAGATCGGTAGAACAGGTGAAAAAACAACGAATATGGAAACAAGATCAAGGCATGTCGTTTCGTCAGTCTTTAAAATCATAAGATGCGTTGTCACTGTGAGAAGTTTCGTTCAGTTTAACAGCTCCATTTTCGGATAGATGAAACGCACAGGGAAATCAAGTAATGATACATAACGCGATCTCAACAGTGGCATCGCCATGCTCAGCATCGACAGGGACTCCCGTAAACTGGCCCTCGCTTCCTGAAGGAGGTTCAGTAAATGGAGGGGCACCTCGTGTGCCCGTAAGGAGGGAGAAGTCACTGAATACATCCATGAGAGATTATGTCGACGATGGGCGTAAAAATTGAGGAAATGGATAGGGCTTCAGTGAATCTGGTGAGGATGGATTTTCGATAAATATAATTTACAGGGGAGAGGTGTGCTGGGGGTCGTTTCATCCGTTCTCATATTTATATTTTGGCCTATACGCATCAGACGGGATTAAGGACATTGTGACTTGAGATACCCATTGTGACGAGATCACACCAGACATTGTTCGATGATCACCCCTTCTGGATCAATACACGAGCTGGCGCTCGAGCTTCGAAGTGGATAGTACAATGTCATTGTCTTGAGATTTACACTCAAATTGAGCTAGTGGACGCTGGACACAAACCACAACCTTATTCTGAAAATATACCTTTTGGGGCATACTATGGTGTAGTGCAAGCACCCACACTGAGGACGTGTATAAGGTTGTATAATATTACTCGCCCATGTGTTTAGTTGCAGGTGACATAGTACTACAGGAATCATATTTGATTTCCTCAGACCAAGTGGAGCTCTACAGGAAATCAGGAGGTCATCCACTGTGCAGAAGTTTGGTTTGGTGCACTCACACGGATCAAGACCTGATTCAGTTGTGATTAGTCAGTCATTTGCTGAACTTTCCATGAGATTCTCCTGTGCGCTATAGAGCCTTAATCAAACCACCGAAAACAACTACAATAGAAATGATTTCAAATACTAGTTTGCTCAGCACGTAGTCTTATCACATGTGACACATAGACTTCCTGAATTCAGAATTTCAAGTGGTAAGCCATTGTTAACAATTACTCAATATCCAGTATAATCACATGTATAAATAAAAATATATTCATTGACAGCAATTGAAACCATACAAGAACTATCAACAACTAGTATTATAAGACTGGGCATGCTGTTAGCTTCAGCTCCATTCAGAGAATGAAGCCTACTAAGCTCCCGACCCACGTCAAGGGCGCATGATAGGTCACTTTGTCAAGGTAACCCAACCGGGAGAAAGCTTGTCCTTGACATGGACCCCCATGGAGGTAGATGTCAAGGCCAAGGCCAAGACGAAAACGACAAACCTTGTCATTCACACCAATCAAAGCTGCCTCATTACAAGGCCAACAGGTAGACCTACAGTCTGTGTATTCCTACTGACTACGAGAAAGCGGAGACAAACCTTTCAAAGATCACACACCAAACGATGCCAGCAATAGACCTAGAGTCTGTGTATTCCTACTTACTACGAGGAAATGGAAACGCACCTTCGAAGCCATATCATATACCAGGCAATGCCAGCAGTGCAATATGCCCAGCACCCACCACGGCCCCTGCATCATAATACCACACAGCAGGAGACTAAATGCATGACGCACAATTTAAGCCGTAGGAAGGCGAGGCGACAATGGCGACAACGACCAGGGATCATCGCATCACCATGTCAGGTTTTCGACCTACAAACATTTCCAAGTTTGTGTTGATAAATTGATCACGCACTGTTTCGTCCCGAGCATCAGGTCATCAGAGCATGATGTTATACATCCATCATCGGCTTATCACAGTACGATGCTGAACCCTACAAAACGTCAGAGCTTTGCCATCTCAAAGATAACGTTAACTCACCTCGAGGATCAGAAGCGGAATGAATGCTAGCAGCAATCATCAGCGTCACCAGATCACAATGCTGGACACCAGTTATCAGGTTGCCACAACACGATGCCAGGTGCCCCATCGACAGGTTGTAATACTAGACAAAAATCGACCATGTCAGTGTCACCAGAGCATGATGCCGGACGCCATTCATCCGACTATCACAGCACAATGCCAGGCACTCCACCTACAGGACATCAGAAGTACACCAATCGGTAACTCATCCACTCACTAGATGATCCACAAGATCCAATAAAGGATGTTTGCCAGTCATCGCATTTACCAGACTACAATGCTGGACACCATCAGCGTGCCACGGCACAGTGCCTGACATTTGACCTACACCATGTCAGAATCGTACCAAACAGTCAGTCGACAACCTACCACTGGGGCTAGAAGCCATGCTTGACAATCGTTTCCCGACCTGGGGATACCCACCAGGCGGTCACGCAAGCAGCATACAACATGATTCATTCATGTCAGTTGTCATTTGCAACCACCGCTAGGGCATGTGCATGA
>Ga0154005_100167_pt1 | contig 34179 bp, 35 predicted proteins | sample TSFL089MetaG_FD_104698 | JGI IMG/M metagenome (GOLD analysis project Ga0154005, IMG submission 104698) | Attine ant fungus gardens microbial communities from Florida, USA - TSFL089 MetaG | ecosystem: Host-associated > Fungi > Mycelium > Unclassified | place: USA: Florida, Lake Talquin State...
CACCGGTCTCTGGGGGGGAGTCACGGGTCCCTGGGCGGGACGCACGTAAGGCATCGAAGGCCTGTTGGATTGATTAAACTTTCTGCGGATTACGCTCATCGCTGCGAGGGGAAGGGTGGGTATGGTAGAAGAAGAGAACAAAAGACCCCCAAAGTTTCGACCAGGTTTCCCACAAGCACGTGAGCCCGCGTACCCGGGCATCATCATCCGCAATGACAAACATAGTACTGCAATGCCCTGCAAGGTGATTGAGACTCCTTACCCGCTAATTGACGCAGATCCCCATGCGTCGCGTGTTATAAGATACTTGAGGCCCTCTGACTATGCTATCTGGCTAGGCGCAACTGGTACCTTCCCCGCTGCGTTGTATTTCTGGGGTTCGTGACCTTCTTGATCTCTACCTCTAAATCTCAGCTTCGTGCAGAAATGGCAGATCCCACTAAACTCAAAATGAGAACTCCGTTGCGTCTTGGAGGCTTACTCGGTTTCATCGGGGGTTTCCTAATGGCTTACCAGCGCTCGAGCGGTTTGTGCAGGTTCTTTCGATCCTTGGTTCCCCTTTCTTATGCTATCATAAGCACGGTTCTGGGGCTGGTCAGAGAATCAACGTGAATATGATCGTGACTTTGATGAGCTCAGCCAACGTGCTAAGGAAGGTAAACCTCTTTACGGCGAGAGCTATCAGCCGGAGTGGGTGCAGGGCACTGCATTCCGCAACTCACAGTTTTCTCAGCTCAAATTCTGTACGTACTCTACTTCCATGAGCTGGAATGTGTACTTATGCCTTCATCTCAGCGGTCTTCCCAATGTATTAATTTTCTTCCTCTTTTTTCTCTCACTTTGCTGACATCTTTTTGTCTAGGTTTAACCTCGTGAACCATCCTCATCACGGAACAGACCCAGCGAAATATGGTGTGAAGAAAGAATCGTCTTGAGACCTCGGTGCTACTCTTAATGGATGGCTACTTTTCCGTCTTTGAATTCATTCATCCAAAACCAGCAGTTCGAGATTTTGTTCAAGCTACATGCGCTCTCAAATGGGAAGGTAATTTACCCACTTGTAATCATTGAAGCGAACAAATATATTTGTATTGCTGCTCTCGACATCATTCCGCTGCGACACTTCGGCATGATCTTGAGCTGAGACATATCCCAGGGTCTTCCGGTTGCTTCAAATGGACAAAACCCATGGCCATCAGGTCCAATCCAGTCAACGGTGACTGACATCCAAAATAATCCCTTTTCTCGCAGGAAGAATTTTGGAAATACATCGGCTTGGGTATATAACGTTATAACCTCGGATCGTCTTAATTTATAAAACAAGACATGTAGTGGGAGATGTAAGAACATCTCATTCTCAATATCATGAAATCAGTGGTGGTTATCCTAGCTCTCCTCAGCATCATCAGTACCAACAATGCCACCTCTGTAGAGAGTCGGCAGACAGGAGGTTATGTCCAAAGTCCCTCTGGATCTGCCTCCTTCACCATGTACACTGGCTGTGGTCAACCTGCTTGTGGAAAGGCTGCATCAGGTTTCACTGCTGCTATAAACCAGCTTTCCTTTGGTGCTGCCCCTGGCCTCGGTGCAGGAGATGCTTGTGGCCGCTGCTTCGTTGTTACCGGTACATCTGACCCGTTCTCCCCATCTTTCCCAGGCCCCTTCCATTCCATCGTAGTCAAAGTCACAGACTTATGGTGAGTCCTACTTATCGCTAGAGTCATTGCGTGACGTTGATTCGTTCTAGTCCTGTCCAAGGAAACCAGGTAAGATAAGTTGAAGCTAGAATTCCACCGTGAATTAAATGATATGTTTTGAAGGAATGGTGCGGTCAAACTGGAAGCAATCAAAACAATCAACATGGTCAGCCCTTCCAGTAAGCTACCGTTATTCATTAAAAAAAAATGCGCTGTTGAGTAATTTTACCGAAGCTTTGACATATGTCAAGATACAGGAGGCGCTAGCGCTTTCTTCCCATCTGGACATGGAGCACTCCTTGGAAATTTCCAAGAGGTATCGTGCAGTCAATGGTCGGGCTCAGACGGTGGGGCCCTTTTCAATGGTGCCTGCCTTTCAGGCGAAACGGCCCCTAACTGGCCATCGACTGGTTGTGGAAATAAGGGCACTGCACCCTGAGATCCCGGCAGCCAGAATATTTGGTATTTGAACTAGTTGATTTTTGATCGTAATCGTCGAATCAAGGTTGGGTCAATGAGTGGCCAATTGAAATCTTTTCTGTGGGAGGGTTTCATATATGAGTGATGGCAATGGTTTTTATCATTCACCTCGTATTCACTGGGGGAATGAATGGCCGCCCCAGGAAGACCTTGAGGTTTTCTCTTGGTCCTAAATTGTAGATATGCTCCTCCGGCGGGATAGATAGGACAAATGGTACTGTATCAGCCGAACCTGGAAGACAGACGAAAATGCTGGAGGGTCGGCTCAGCGAGCCTTTCCTGACTGATGGCCTAAGAGTTTCGAGGGTAGTAATGCCGTTGAAAAGTTGCCAGGTAAATCTGAGGGCCAAAAACTAGAAAATGATTCAAGGCTTATTTTTTTTTCCAAGAAGGATGTTCACAGACGAATGAGAAGAGGCTGATCATAAGACCAATGAATGCGACGAGTATTGCCCTCAAGTGGGGCGATTCAAACAAAGAATCGTCCACTTGGCCATCACTGATCCTTTGTTCTCTTAAAACGTAGAGACCTGATACAATTCCGATGAAGTACCTCCCGATCGGCCCACCGAGACACCAGGAATGCAATTTTGTCCACCAAACATGCTGTATCCTTGGATCTATTTGTGATAATTTCAAGGCATCAATGGACTGATGCCAAAGCATTGGAGCAACAGGAAAGACACCAATTGAGAAAGCGATAGGGATCGCCAATAAGAGGACCAGAAAAATTTTCATTCTGGCCAGGGTAACGCAGTTCCCTAGCTATTATGCCCCAGTCAGTGTGCAAAAGCAGGAAGAATTGAATTTGGAAACAAACCCATGGGCAGTGGTGATCGAACTCTAGCCTGCAAACACCACAAACAGAACAATGATACGTCCTGGGAGGCTTCCAAGTAAGTTTACATGTTCCTTTTGAACAAGTTTCTAGTTCGCCTTCAACGTTGATACATTGATATGGGACTATGATTTCTTCTTTCAATGGCATGTCAAATGTCAAGACATTGTGCGTCGTTCGCCCGCTCATGAGCTGGAAATAACAAAAAGTGAGGAATGCCATGATGGCATTCATTGACAAGCAATAGACAACTGAGAGACTCTTGGGATCAGGCTTAACAGGGAACAAGTCCTTGGGGCTGACTTGTCTGAGTATAGGCCCCGTTCCGCCAGAGCCAACGACCTACAGAGAGACTTCAGGCATGATCTCCTTCATGAATTCAAAAATGCCGCACCCCCGATTTCTACGATGCAGATATACCAACTATAGCTGAACTCAGACATCAATTTTAATTTAGCTCTTTCTGCCTGCTGTACTGCTCACGAAATGAAGGCGCAGACTGCCGCAGTAAGTAAGCTTTCTGCGCATTTCTGTCCATGTCTCCAGGTAACCATGATGATGACACGGGTCCTAGACCTGGGAAAAGATCACGTTTCGAAAGAGATCTGAGTTAATGGTAGAGTCCAGAACACAACTTGATCACAGTTTGATGGTCAGGCCGATCCTTGATGCTTGTTCATAGGGAATTGTCAAGCCACAGCATTCCCATCTTATTAGGCCAGGTGTGCTTCAGCGTCAGGCACCTGCAACTGATCCATTGCTAGTATTCCAGCTCTAACCAGTACAAACCACCCGTAGATTATGCTCTCCTTTCCCCAACAAAAGTGGCAAGTGGTTCGCACAAATATACTGAAGAAGGTGCCTCGCAGTGAGGTCGATCTCATTACTGATCGGCTTTACCTTGGGAGTTGGATTGCTGCTGGGAATAAAGACCTGTTGGCTGAGCTTGGAATCACCCATGTTGTGTCTATGCTCGAAATTGAGCCCGGCATTCCTGATATCATTGACAAGACCAACAAGCTACACATCCGGATTAATGATACGCCGGACAGCAATATCTTACGTCACTTAGAGGAGACGACGAACTTTATCAAGTCAGCGATGGAGGTCGACGAGAACAACAAGGTCCTTGTAAGCTCTAGATTCGCAGTAGACAGGAGCGCTTTGTCTGATCGTCAACCTAGGTTCATTGTCTGATGGGCATCAGTCGAAGTGCTACAGTGGTCTCCGCGTATATGATTGCCACTAAGAAGATCACAAGTGCCGATGCCATTGCATACGTGCAAAAGAAACGACCCGTTGTCTCCCCAAATCTTGGATTCAGACAACAGCTCGACACATTCGCAAGTAAACAGAGAGTGCAAAACCCCCTGAGCGGAGCAGTATTCTCGCCTTTGCGGCAGCTTAGAGCATGGTCGAATATTAAAAGACTAAGGAGAGATGGCTGAGAAAGCATTGCACTCGATTCCCAACTTTTTCTGGCTTCATTAGCATTGATGGGGATTTAAGTTCTTTTAGGCTATGATGGTTCCCTTATTATATTGATATACATATATAATTCCCAGCCGATATCAGTGTGTGCATCGAATCTACAAATCGGGATTCAGGTCCAAATCCAAATCAAAGGTTTGTGGCTGAGGGGCACGACGATCTGGACGGTAGGGGTTTGCACCCATGTGTTGATTGAAGTTCATGGCTGGCGACACAGTATTGGCAGCAGCTGAAAACCAAAGCTGAAAAGGGTAAAGTGAGGCAAAAAGGGGATACGCACGCCGTCCCACGGAATGTGTTTCGCCCAAGGAACCAAGGGGAGCTTCAGCGTTAAGGTGCCCACGACGCATTTTTTCTTCGTTGGGGAAGGGCGGGAAAAACAGAGGTGGTGGTGGTTGACCCGGAAGATTCAGGTCTGGCATGTTTGGTGGTGCTGAAGTGAATGCGCTCAAGCTTTGTGCATATGCCAGGAGTTCAGGATAGGGAATAGATGCTGAGGACTTTGAGAGATAAATGCCTAGAAAGACAAATAGATGGCATACCTTCCTTGGCCTGTTCTATCGCTTTGAGTCTCTCTTCACCTTCTTCAATCAGCTCCTCGAGTTCCTTCTTCCCCTTGGTGAGCTCCTCGCATATATTTCTCCACTGAGTGTTTAAATCAAGTATTTCTTTCTCAAGAGACTCAATATTTCTCTGCTTAATTTGATGAGTCTGGGCAGTGCTGAGTGCTTGTGCGAGAGCCCTGTCGCACTGAAGAAATGCATCCAATGGCGGTGGCGGTGGCGGCTTCGTTTGTGGAGGAGAAAGCGAAAGAAAAAGTGTTTGCGACAGAGCTTGTAGTTCATTCAACGGACCCATAAGTATTGAAGACATAGAGGAAACATCCTGAAGCATGGCAGATGGTGCTGAAACAGCATTGACTTGTGATGGCTGGGACATTAGGTCGGAAGCAATTGTTTGGTTATGTGTCGAGGTCTCGATTACTTACTTTCCTTCACCAACAATCTGTCGTACTCAGAATGTCTTCCGGGAATGCGGGGCTTCAGCAAACACAATACGAGGAGGAGCAATATGAACTCACTGAAGACGGTCGTCTACTTCAGCCGAAAATTTCAAGTGCAACAACCTACAACGACGGCTCCTCAATAAACTGGCTGCAAGTGGACATGACAGAACGATCACGGCAACAGATTCTCATGTCGGGAACAGGTGTACGGGGTATTATATCTCCAGCTTTGGATGCTGCGTGCGTATGGTTTGTGGTCATTTTCACCGGTATGGGAATTGGGATAGCAGGAGCCTGGCTGGACGTGTTAGTTAAATGGTATGTTGTATCTAGATGATGTATTTCCGATACTAGACAGGCTTCAGGTTGGGGGATCTTCGCGAGGGTCGTTGTGCATACGGATTCTTCTATAATCAAGTTTCCTGTTGTAGTGGCATCGACCGTATGTCAGCAATGTCAGCTTTTTCCTGTATGGATATTATACTCAGCGTCGCTTAGCGGGGGAAGTCTGCCGCGACTGGCAGTCGTGGAGCACATACTTCAATTTCAATACAATTTTAGGCTCATCTTTACTCCAATCCTTTGTTTATATCGCCCTTGCTGTAAGCTATGTCCCATCCAATGCCCCAGAATACTTCTCATTCGCTACTCAAGATCGCATTTGCAGCGACTGCTGCCATACTCGTTGTCACGTATGCCCCTTAGTGAGCCATCTTCGATGCAATGCTGTGCAGCGACTTGAGTTTTGATAGTGCATTCCACACCGGAAGTGAGCTCTTTGTGATTCTGATATTGAGTGCACACTGACGACAAGAAGTTCCTGAGATAAAAGCAGTGAGTTTATCCAATTCTCAGTCCTTCACCACGGCCGATCCTAGTAGATTTTGGGGGGTTACGTCCTTGATGCGTTCCTCTCACCCTGGACCTTGCTCATAAAGGCTCTTGGTCTTGCTCTTACAGTTGCTTCCGGTCTGTCTCTTGGGAAAGAGGTCCGTTTTTCCAGGTCTCTACTTGTTGAGCTATATCTCTGGGATTATTAGGGCCCTCTCGTACATGTTTCCTGTTGTCTGGCCTTCTGCATCTCTCGGTTTTTCAGGCAGTTCAAAAATAACGAAGGTCAATATTCACCTATCCCATCTTTTTGCTGTCCAGATTTCCCAACTTGATTGCTAGCTCTTAAGCGAAGAATGCTCGCAGCGGCCGCAGCGGCGGGCGTGTCAGTAGCATTTGGCAGTCCTTTAGGAGGTGTGCTCTTTGGCCTAGAAGGTGAACAAACTCACTTATCGGGAAAGACGCTGCATAACAGCCTTGATCTAGAATTGGATACATTCTCGAATGAACTCGAGGTAATGTGGAAGGGATTTGTAGCATCGGCCATCGCTGCAGTTGCTTTGCAATGGGTCAATCCCTTCGGTACTCCGAAACTTGTCTTATTTCAGGTACGCTCGCAACACCTTTCACTTGATTATACTTATCTTCTGTAGGTTACCTTTGTGGATGATACGTGGAGGGCGTTTGAACTTGTGAATTCAGGTCGCATTTCAGCGGCGCCATCTTGACATATTTTCGCAGGTCCCTTGGTTGACTTTGGGAGTCATCGGTGTAAGTTGGAACATTCACTCTCTGGTTCTCGACTTCTCAAAGCAAATTTAGGGTGTTCTGGGCTCTCTTTTAATCAAACTAAATGTCAAAATCGCAGTCTTCCGAAAGAGTAGTATGATTGCTGACTGGCCGGTCCTGGAGGTCATCTGTGTTACTGCTATAACTGCTGCCGTCAGTTATCTTGTGAGTTGCTTCCCACAATTCCTCGCTTTATTCCTCATACAATTCCATAGGTAGTCTTTGCGCGGTGGGTACATTCTTCTTCGTTTGGCCTTTTTGTCTTCAACCGCGATATTTCTAGGGTGCAAAGCTCGGAGTTGGTTACCAACCTTTTCCAAGAATGTGACCCATCCAAGGGGGACTACCACGGTTTGTGCAAGTATGTTAATTGTAGAGCAAATTTGCATTCTGCTAAACTGGATCTTCAGTCCGACCGCTACTGGACAAAACATCTTCCTGCTACTTTTAACGGCAGCAATGAAATTAATTACTGCAGCCTGGACTTTTGGAATGATGGTCTGTGTCCTTGGCGTGGTCGCTCCCTCCCTATACATACTCATGATCACGGAGCAGATACCTGCCGGGATATTTTTGCCCACAATCGCCATTGGTGCATGCCTGGGTCGAGCAGTCGGCCTTGTCACGTTTGTGCCTTTATTCTCTTCATTGAAATTGTTCCTGATTACAGTAATCAGTCAATCAATGTATCGTCTGTATCCAAAAGCAGCGATATTTCTCAGTTGTCCGCCTGATCCTTCAGTGCGATGCATTTCTCCTGGGTTTTATGCTGTTATCGGAGCTGCAGCTATGTTGGGCGGTGTTACTCGAATGACAGGTATACGCAACTCAACAATTTCTTCTCCCTTTTGACTGACCGGAGGTTTTGGTTAGTCTCTTTGGTCGTTATCCTATTCGAGGTGTGACATTGTCCTTTGACCTAATAGTTGTAGGGTTTGACCTTGATCCCCAGCTCACGGGTGCCCTTTCACACGTCCTGCCGATCATGATTGTAGTTATGACTGCAAAATGGGTGGGAGACGCTCTTGGTACAGATGGAATATACGCGACTTGGATTGCAATGCATCGCTACCCTTGGCTTCCTCCTGTTGATTTCAAGGATTTCCGAAAGGATACAGGTGAAAGCATCATGAAAAGTGCTGATAGTTTAATCAAGATTGAGGATGGAGCCTTCACCGTTAGTGAATTGGGTATGTCAGCAATTATACTGCTCGAATTACAAAGCTGAATAGTCTTTAGATCATCTCCTTACCCGTTATACATACTCTGGCTTTCCTGTAGTGAAAGGGCGAGATTTAGTTGGGTTTGCTTCGAGTGAAAAACTAAGAGCTTTTCTTCGTATGCAAATCATTCTAAATGAGCCGTGCATGATGACTGATTGGTTATTCAGATGCCCTTCCTCGCTCTCCATCATCATTGCTTAAAATCTGCTCGTTCTCCCATCAATCTTTGGATCTGGACCTTGATGTAAAACCAGATTCTTCAGCAGATCAATCATTCTCTCCGAACCAAGCTTCTATAAGACCTGAGACTGCCGAGATGCTGACAATAACAGAGATTCAATCGGCTATTCCTGGAGAGAATATCATTGACTTCTCGTCAACACTTGATACTACAACTTTACAGCTTAGAAAGCAAGTTCCTAGGGAACTAGTTGTGACCATGTTCCAGAAAATGGTGAGTTCTAGATGCTTTCTGTAGTAATGACATTTGTTCTGATTTTTTTCGATTCCAAGAACCTAAGAGAAATTCTATTTACAGAAGGTGGCCATCTTGACGGGATGGTGACAAAGAGGGACATAACCAGATTGCTAACAAGTCATTTTGACCATGCTGCAGCATTGTATGTACCCCATTCTGCTCGTGAGCGATAAGCGCTCCAAGAATCCGAGTATCTTCTTGACCTTTGTACGTTCTCAGATCTGTCAGATGACGCATTGGAATGCTAAATTCAGTGATTGTACAGGTACTTTCTTTTAGATGAAATTTAATGAAAGCTCAGTATATATACTATTCTGTATGGCACTCTCATGCCTTAAGTATCTTGTAAATACGAATTCTCGTTTGTTTCAAGATGGCATTTGAACCCTGACAATGACCTTACAGCCCTCATCTCCAAATGTCCGAGAGTAATATAATGGCTTTTCGCTATTTTTTTTTGCTCCATTCTAGTTACCACCTGCGGCAGGCTGTGGATGACTGAACCAGGGCACATCAAATCTTCAGGGGCCAGCTCATGTCGCGATTCCACCCTGAGTCCGACAGCAATGATCAGCTTCGAATTCTTAATCATCGCCCAGACTACAGGACGTTACTTGATATGATACTCCTCTTTCTCCCAAGGTGCCCAGTCGAACACCGGTAGAGGATGTCCTTCCGTATTGAACACCCAACTGCTAAGTGGAACGATATCATCTTCTTTGAACAACAGATACAGATATTTGAGTCTGATAGAATCCATGAATTGAGTGACGAAGTCTTCACGATATAAAAAACTTACGTCTCTGCCAGGAAAAAACTGAAGAGCATTAGTGAAGATGAGATCAGACATAGCTGTACAAGACATTACCTTGGCATCTCGTTTTGAGCACGCGGACTTTCCTGATCGACGTCAGACAGGCTTGCGTAACCATATTGTGTCTTGGCATATTTCTCAATCGCCTCAAAGATAGACCTGAAAGGCGACCGGTCCCGAACCAGTTCTTTACGGACTATGAGATGAGACGTACCATCCACGTTCACGCCACTTCATGTCGCCAGTCAACTTCCACATGTAGAAAAAGGTCTCTAATGCCTGTAATGAAGAGCACCAATTAATTGTCCCTTTGATGGAAAAAAACCAAGCGATAGAATATACTTCGGGTCTCAACATATACCTATTGATCATAACCCTGTAATCTTTATTCTTTGGATCTTCCTCCCTTTTAAATCTTTCTCCAGGCATAGGAACTCCTGGTGGAGTGGCACTCATCCTTCCCTCCTTTTTCCACTTCGCTATCTGCCTGACCCACAACCCCTCCTGTTCTAGGCCTGCAATGGAGTCAAAGTTTGTTCCATGCGCAGGATTATTACGACCACTGCTTCCTTGAGTCTTCATATAATTGGCATAGTCCATCATCTGGACTTCGTCTGGACCCAAACCAGATTCCTGGTCGTGGTAGATCAACCAACACGTTTCAGCAAGACCTTCAGCTACCCAACGGTGTAGTTGTTTCTGAGATGAAGTATAAGCTGAAGAATCTGTTGTTGAGAGACTGAAAAGCCCAAGTGCGAGTAAACCCGGGAAGAAACAGGACAGATGTTCGAGTTTGTGGGTTGTAACACCGCTCCTTGTGTCAGTCACATAGAGGAGATGACGGATTGGTGTGATATAAAGGAGATTATTTATTACACCATTGACGGAGTTGAGATCTGGCACGGCAAGTGAAAGTCTGAGGGGAAAAGGACAAGAAAAAATGTACATAATTCAAGAGCCTGTGATTCAGATCTTGCGGTGAGTAGGTATTGTTTCAGAAGGTATTCGTGAGCACTGTCGGCATAAGCGCCGACAGAGTGATGAGCTAAAAGAAAGTCCTCAACATGAGCCTAGCAGAGGACATGGAATTAGATGACCGCTATTGGGAGTGCCATTCTCAGTGTTCCATTGAGTCGGAAATAAACCATTGGAAACATTGGCTCTGTACATGATTTTCATGATATTCTCGGTCTAGATAGGATATCTGAGTGATTGGATAATAAGATGCCAAGTAGGCAGAAGGTACTTTGATGAAATATTCAGTCCTGCCAGTTAGATGCGCAAGAAATTTGCTTGGTTGATTATCAGAAAAGAATGCCATGGATATGATTTATCGCTTACTATTCAAGCTGGTTGCTCAGTGCTTCAGACCATAGTACATTCGATGTCCATCCCACCTTCGTTTTGCCACTGGAAGGTCATTTAACCTGCAACTCAGAGGGGCATGCTTGCAAGTGTCCTCACGTCACGGTATTGACAGCGTATCGAGGAAGTCCAGACGTGGTGTTGAATGCAGGAAGGAGCATCCTTCCAAGATCATCCGCACGAGCAAGAAGAACCGGCTCTCCTGACAGAGCATACGTGGAGAGCAAACCGCCCAGATAACGAATGATTGTCTCGAAGAAAGGAGCGTACTTATCCTATACGAGGGATCATGTCGGCGATATTCATGATAGAAAAATCGGTCCCTCTAACCTCAGTTAGAGTAAAGTCTGCTTTTGCCGCAAATTGAAGGGCAGTCCGGAATTGGTCGTGAAGATCCATCAACCACATTGTGTCAAGGGCATCAAACAAAGTGACGCCCCACCCATTGAAACTGCCGGCGGGGATCAATTCGAACGAAAGGATTATAGAGATTTGAAATGTGCTACTTGTTCACTTTCCCTCCATCAACGGGTGTCAGTTCGTCCCACCCTACGGCATGCTCTTGATAACCTTCCCAAGCATACCTGAATGCTTCTCTGACTTGCTGAGCCCGTTCTTCCCACAGGCTCGACAAGACTGAACTATTAGGATCAAGCCTCAAGGGTGGTGGATATGGTCGAGGAGGCAGGTATTGTTGTGGATGGCTCCTGAGCTGAGAGTCACATTTAGTATGGCAGGGCATCTGTCTGGATGAGCCAAAAGGTAAGAAAAAGAGTGAGACAGTGGCAAAGACTCCGCAAATAGCCAGGAGTCGATGGATCGGACGCTTGCAGAAGAACAGGGCCCATGAACTAACCAGAGTCATTCCCTCTGGATTGAGATGGATGTAGTGAGGACGACGGATGGCAATGGCGTTTGATACTGTGCTGTGTGCGCCGCATTAGCGGCTAAGCTATTTTTAGTAAACCGATTTGATTTCTTAACAACCTGAATTAATCACAGCTACCATCGGAAGGACCGTCCTTCCACCTCTCGTCTACCTTGCTACAGTTGAATTGCTCCTTCCCGAGCTTTTCGTTTATCTCATTATGTCTCTCACACAACCAACGGCTCAAAGTTGTCCGACTGCTGACATCGGGCGGATGCTTTTCGATATCCTGCCCAAAGTCCTGTGCACACCATGTGCAGGGGTATAGGATAGGTAACGCACGGAGAAGCGAAAGCATGTTTGCGCGTTGCTTGGTTGTTGGTTTGTCTGGGTAGTAAGCAGCAGTTGTATGCAGGAATGCCCACGTTGCGCGGCCCAGTTGCTCAACATCTGGAGGACATCCAGGCGGGGGTTCGAGGGGAGTCTTGGCTTGAGCAGATGTAATAGAGTTGGTGGCTGCAGCTGTGGGTGTTCCGCCTGCAAGGGCAGCCGTTGCTAGTGCCTGTCCGTGAATATTACTAGCTCGACTTTTGTTGTTTCCGTCAGACTCAATGTTACTCGATGTCTGGGGCTTCCAGTTGCGGAATGCCGTGCAGATTTTGCAGGGTTTTCCGTCAGGTCCCAACACCATTCCCGGTGGAAGTGGTGTCTTGTCTGCTTTGTTCCTTTGGGTATTTTCTTCAACCATGAAGGAGGATGACCACGTGCTGGATATTTTTGTATGGAAATCAGCTGAAAGAGAGCTCCGGAGCCCCTAAATAGTTGTCGGCATCTGCTCTGAACAATGCTGGTGCGTCGTTTTCAGAGCTGCGTTTCTTTGTCTCGAACTCTTTCTCGCCTCCGGTGTGCAATGTCCACCTCCACAGCCCCGCTTGAACGCCCTCAAAACTGGAAAGCAGTCGCTCCGGATCTTCCCTCGACCGTCACCTTTGCCGGGCAATCTAAACTCCCAAAATTACCAGTCCCAAATTTGACTGATACTCTTGTGCGACTCAAAGAGTCTTTGAAACCGATCGCGTGGTCCAATGCGGAGCTCAATGCCGTTGAGAAGAAGATCGACGAGTTCGGCTCCGGGAAAGGTCTTGAACTTCAAGAGAGATTATTGAAACTTAACAACAAGATTGATCACTGGCTCGAACAATGGTGGGATGACGTGGCGTACCTTGGATATCGTGACTCGGTACGATGCACATCGTTTGCCTATGTGGTGACCTGACGTACCATCACCATTGGATCAGGTTATTATCAATGTATCATATTACTGTAAGCGTCAGTTTACAGCTTTCGAGGAGACATTTAATGAAGTGTGAAGATGGATTCGATGCACAACCTACACATCTACCACAGACACCTGCTGGCAGAGCGGCAACCATTGCTCGTGGCATCATGATTTTCCGTCAAAAGCTCAAACAGGGTTTGATCAAACCTGACGCAACCAAGGAGGGTCCTTTGTGTATGGATTCCTATAGGTAAACTTCCTTCGACAGATTGAACGCTAGTAGTATCCAACTTTTCAACGATTAGATGGATGTTCGATTGTTGCCGTATCCCTGGACCCTCAGGTTTGGATTGGAGTATTTCATACTCCAAGGAAGGTGAAACCGGTCATACTGGACATATCATTGTTGTCCGCAAGAATAGGTTCTGGAAGATCAATGCAACATATAATGGACGCATTCTTGGTATTGACGAATTGGAAAGGTCGGCCTCTCGTTTGTTCTTACCAAGAATTGCTGAAAATATTTGTACAGACAATTCCAGTATATTTATGACCACACGACGGAGGAATATCCTGGCGTCGGTATTTTGACAGCCTCGAACCGCGGTATATGGGCCAAGGACTACAATGAACTTGCATCTATACCCAAGAACCGTCAAATCCTTCGCGAAATCCAATCTTCTGCATTCATCATCTCTCTAGATGAATCAAGACCTTCCGAAGCTGCTCACTTTTCTCGAGCCCTTTGGCATGGTGACCTTGCTAGCGATACTCCTCGAGGCCTTCGTAACCGTTGGTCCGATAAACCTTGCAATTTTGTCGTCTTCGACAATGCTGAGGCTGGTTTCGTTGGCGAACATTCCGTAATGGATGGTACACCTACCGTCCGCCTATGCGATGACGTTCTTGATCTCATGTATGATCCTAAATTCGATTGTGGTGCGAACGCCATTGAAGGTCTCATTCCTGAATCTCTCGATTTCAAAATTTCTACAGCTTCAATGGAAGCTATTGTCCAAGCTGACATTGCAGCTCGCGAGCTCATTGAAAACCATACATTGAACTTCTATAGAACGTCTTACGGTAAAACTGCTATCAAGAAGCTTGGTGTATCGCCAGATTCGTGGGCTCAGCTGATCGTACAGTTGGCATATAGGAGATTATTGGGTGAGAGGGAGAGGTATGGCGGGACCTATGAAGCTGCGACGACGAGGAAGTTTTACAAAGGAAGGACAGAGGCGATTCGTGTCGTGTCAAGTGAAGCTGATGAGTGGGTGAGAAGTATGGATGATAAAAATGCCAGTGATGAAGAAAGGAAGGGATTGTTTGATCTTGCGGCGAAGAAACATATTGCTCTTGCCAAAGCTGCTGGTAATGCGCAAGGTGTCGACCGTCATATGTTTGGTAAGTGTATGCTACCCAGCTAAGTCCATTGACGTATGGGTACACAGGATTGAGGCAGCTTTTGGAGCCTGGTGAGGAGGTCCCTGAACTTTACAGTGATCCCGTATACCAGAGATCGGGCTACTGGGCTTTAAGTACTTCAGCTATTTTCTCCAAGCATTTCCTTGTTTATGGCTGGGGAGAGGTTCGAAAATATCATTCGTTCTTTGAGGTCTTGCTGACTAGTGTTGTTGTTCAGGTCGTCCCGGACGGGTTTGGAGTCGCCTACATGACCGGCTTTGATAGTGTGTTCTCTATAGCCCATGGCAAAAGTTGTGACTCACATGATGTCTTTGCAGATTATCTACAATTCAGCATTACATCAAGGAGAGAAATGCCCAATGTGGAGTTTATGAAGGAAATAGCCAAGGCTGCAGAAGATCTGTATATCCTCCATGTCGATAATCAGACTATGAAAGCCCTACTGTAAATACCCCATATTCCCGTCCTGCCATAGGCCGGTCTTTGTTTACGGGTGTACAGTCACGATCTGGTCAGTGGAAGTGAGGTCAAAGTGGAAACACATAATCGAGGGAATGACATTATTTCTTTGTTCCCTAGATTTGTGAGGTATGAAATCAACACTCGAAGAACTAAAAAATTGAGTAATTTCCGACCTATGAAGGGGTTTGTTCGATCTCGCAAGATAAAGGGATGATAGATACAAAAGAACTATGTTATTTGTATCAACGAGATGCATCGCACAGGCTCGTAGAATATTTAAGTTAATACTTTGGGCAAGCTACTGTGATCGAACCTGGAAAATCTGAAAAATTATCTAACAACTCTGAGGATGTTCCAACTGGAATAGATGCCAGAGAGTTTGAGGACGAGGTACCCGTCGTTGACTGACAATTTCATTTAGCTGCAAGCTTTTCGAATGTTGCTTCGTGCTCGAGGCTAGCAGCCCAGCTCAATTACTGGTTGGAGCGGACTTTTTGCATTTGTACCGGTAACACAGTTGGTCATTCTACCTGAGCGAAATGAAAAAGCTATTTTCTACACTTGACCCAACCTACACCGCCCCACGGACGACCCAACTACTTCACCGACAACATTCACACCCAACTCGGAACAACCCCAGCTGACCCCCCTGAAGCTCGGGTGTAGTTAGTAGTGTACCGCTATGTATCTCACCCACCTCGTCTTAGCACCTGCTTGCTTGTTGCGGTATACAAATACAGAATTCTCTCTTTCTCTCCACAGTTGATCTCGGCCACGGGGCAATCTGTTGAAGTGTATTTCTTCTTACCACATATAATACGTGGGACTCCAAATAGTTAAACTGTTCTGGTTATTCCCAATTGAGGGAGTTTAAAGATGTATCTAGATATTGTATTTTGAACCAATGAAGACATCCCAAGGAATCCAGATGGTGCTAGTCAATGCCTTTTTTCGATCTACTAGGTGAGGTGGATCTTACTTATGATGTTTACCAATAGGTTTACCAATAGGCCTGTCTCACTTTCTTGTTTTTTACCACATTTACTGGTGGAATCGAATTTGTATTTCTCTGCCAAAGTATTCGAAGCTATAGGTATTTGATTGTCACGCCTGCTTTGGAGTCGAGTAGATACTGGCCATCATAGCGATGCTCTGGTCCAAACCAGCTTGTTGACTTTTATCGAGTGTGGTGGAAGCGGTAGTTTCGACTATGTGATTACCCTTGGATCAGGGCACTCAAGTGAGGGGTACCTTGCTAACATCTTGTGACGTGTGGTCGTTTCACTAGTTCCAGAAACTCCTATTTATACGAGAGGATTTTAAGACGCGACATGAATGAGTTTTGAATAATAACGTTGTATCCATCGGTAGGCTCAGTCTCGCGATTGGTAGTGATGGTTCAGGGGTTTGAGACGACATAGGAAAAATCCAACTAGCAAAGTTATAGGACCTTCGAACCAACTTGACGAGAAATTTATATCAGTCTAGTACGTTTTCCATGCAGCTGGCAATGGAGCTGTATCAGTACCTGAGGGCGCCAATGATACATTGGTGAAATATGTCAACGGTCAGATCCTCGGGCTCGTGGGGAAAGTAAAACTACAAGTTCGGTACCAAAAGGACAGGAAGATGGGATAAACGGAGATAGAAGCCCGCATAGAACACAGTCGCGTTGTGGCATTCTGGGCAAAAGTCTCTATTAGAGTGACAGATGTGTGTGTGACATTTGTGACGCGGGTGAAGAGTTGGCCAATCCAAGTTTCCATCCCCTGGCACATCTTGTTCTCATACTTTTTCTTTCAACTCTTCATACCCCTGCATCTCTCCTCGTTGTAGGGCAGATTATTTTCTGCTGGTACTGAGTCATGAACAGAGAACATGATCTCGGACGGGCTCCGTCACCATGGAACAATGTAACGTCGCCAATGAATATCTCAGCAGCCAATGCCGACCTAGAACAGACCCCAGCCCAGCCAACTCGATCCCAGCTACCACTTCTACTGCGGGATACTGGAAATCCTTCTACCAATACCTCCCGACCGCTCGCACGCCCAAATATTCCCACTCGATCGGCTACATATGGCTCACCGGATCCAGATCGCAATTTCTCTTGGGTTCCTCATAGCCGCAGCGAGGACCTCAATCACACCTTTTCCTCCTCGCCCCAGAGTTCACCTTACCTTACCACGTCACCGAGGCCCTCCCCGGCTTTTCTCTCCTCAGCGGGCAGCAGCAGACCATCTACACCTGGAGGCGCCCAGAACCTTAAACCGCGTTCATCTTCTGGTCATTCTGATGATTCTGATCAGCATCTGAGTGTAAATTCTCATGTATCTGCCTATTCCATATCCTCATCCCAGTCCAATGCTGCCAAGCAACCGAGCGTCGCTTCCTCTGCTTCAGCTAGTCTCGCCTCTTCGTGAGTTTCTGAACCATTTTTACGAGGATTTCCGGTCGTTGCATGTATTCATCAATCTCATTCTCATAAATGATTTTCATAGAATATGTTCAGCTTGTGGGAAGGCCATGCAAGGCCAATTTGTTCGTGCACTTGGCACTGTTTTTCATTTGAATTGTTTTAAATGCATGGTACGTGTTTGAGCTCTTTGTCCTCCATAAATCCTGGCTTCATGTCATTGTAGGACTGTGGTGAGGTTGTAGCACAAAAGTTTTTCCCGATCGAAGGCGCTGGAAACAAACAACACCCTCTTTGCGAAAGAGACTACTTCCGCAGGTTGAATCTCATATGTGCCAAGTGTGATTCGGCTCTCAGAGGCAGCTACATTACTGCCTGCAGTCAGTATTGAAATTTGACATATAGGTTTTATGTCGATTCATTTGACATTGCTCTAGATAAGAAATTCCACGTGGATCATTTCACCTGTTCTGCATGTTCGACACTGTTTGGCCCTCAAGATTCGTACTATGAGCACACGGGGGATGTCTATTGTCATTTTCACTACTCCACAAGATTTGCAACAAAATGTGCAGGATGCAATAGCGCCATCCTGAAGCAATTTGTGGAGATCAATCGAAATATGCGAGACGAATGTTGGCACCCGGAATGCTATATGATTAATAAGGTGAGCTGATTGAATCTTTTATTTCTTTCTGTGAGCTGTCTTGAGTTCAACATTGGCCGGAATCTAGTTTTGGAATGTCAAGGTAGCATCAAGAAGACCAATAAGTACACCTCCAATTGAAGGGGAGCTACAAGAACCACTATATCTAGAAGAGGAACAGAGAGAAAACGCGGTTTCTTTGAAGGAGAAGCAGGTCCGAATGGAGCAGCAGGTCTACCGCATTTGGACGTACGTTCCCAGTCCTTCGCCCTCGAAATTCGTTTCCTAGCTCATCCTCCTGAAGCGTTCTATCAGCATTCGAAGAGTCTAGTGCGGCGTGCATCTCGGATATGCTACGCCAAGTCAGCAATGGTCAATACCTAGATGCGATCCGCATGGCGGAAAAATTCATTCTTCACGTTGAAGTATTGTTCGCCACCATTGACGATCTAGAATTCCACTTTGCCCGACTTGGCATGAAAGGTTTGTGCTCACTGGCAGGAACCCATCAGAGATTCTCAAATTCTCAACAGGCATGTCCCACGTTCGCGAGGCACGCATGCTGTGCAGGAAGACTGTTGAGCTTTTCACATTACTCTCGCATACCCAAGAAACTGGTGCACGACGGATGGGAATGACGCAAGAATTGCTGGCACTAGTCACGGGTCTTGCACATTATTTAAAGATTCTCATTAGGATTGCTTTGACGGGGGCCCTTAGGTTAGAACGGGAACAAAGCGTACGGGAGGCAATGTCGTCTTTCTTGGACAAATTGCACCTGCTCGCAGTCCAGGGGGGGAACCCGGCTGCTCGAAGAGTGATTAAGGGTTATCACCCGGAGACACTGTCAAACTTCCAAGGTAATCACGGTACGCAAGGAGTTATATATGGATTTCGGAGTCTAGCACCGGAGAATGCTGGTGAGTCACCATTCGCACCCGCGGCCATTCGAGACAACCGGGTTTCATCCCAAAACCCACCCTCGGATCTATGTGTCAAGTGTGATAAGACGGTGGAGGAAGACTGCGTGAGGCTAGGCACATATCAGCGATGGCACTCAAATTGTGTCCAATGCAATGTATGTGGCAAGACTGCATTAGTGGCTATTCCCAAGGAACAATCATCCAAAAGTGGGGATGAGCGAGATCCCAAGGATGCTCCTAATCAACCAGCTAAACCGTCGACTGCGCGGAGACCACCCGCAAATGTTGGGATTTTTGTCCTTGATCCTGAGTCACGAGTGGAAACTCCTTCCTTTGGCGAGATCCCTCAGATCATTTACTGCACGGAGCACGCAACACTGAACTGCCAAAGTGGGTTTCAACCTGTACAACGTCTTGAACAGTATGCATTCCTGCTCAATGTTGCACTACGACGTTTGTACCTACTATTGAAGAAGCAAGGTGTTGTTCCACTATCTCCTGGTAAGATCTTTCGAGAACCAAATATTCCACACCTCACAGTTGAACTTCAGTCGCTTTTTCCCATACCGAAGGTCTCTCGCCTGCCAGTGCCATAGATCCGCATCGTAATTCTGAATATCGACGAGTGAACAATGTTGAACGTAAAATCTCGGCCACGGCTCGCCTACCAAAGCGATCAACAATCATTGAAAGTCCAGCTGGCAAGATCGCCCACCCTTCCGATATTGGGCAATGTGGACATCGGTCACATGGACCGACCGGCCAAAATCAGCACACTAGCGCGAACTATGTCGCCCAACCTCAACGACCACAAGTGCATCAGCTGACCCCAGAACAAGAATACTTGCTTCCATATCATCAACCTACGCCGCCTTCTCAACATTCTACTCAATCGCCTCCTTCCCAATATGCTAAACCTAACCTTGCTAAACTTCCTATTGATCCTCAAACAGGTCAGGTCCTCAGGCCAGCCTTTGCTCGAAACAATACCGAAGTCATGATTCTGGAAGATAGCACACCAAATTCACCCACAGCAGGAGAGGAAAGTCAATTTGACCCAGCAAATGAGAGCAAGGCGTTTTCGCTCGGTGATATCCATTCCATCGTGGAAGCTGTCCAGGCACGCGAGCAACATCGGTCACTCCCGAGAGAGACATCTCTGCCGTATATTGCTGAGCTCAGTGCGCTAGAGTTGGCAATTGCCAAGCACTTTGCTGTACTCGCTTTGACACGGTCACCATTGAAAGATAGCTTTGATCTGGAAGAGTTGCTAGAAATGGTTGAGCCGAAGAAGAGCAACTTCTGGCAGAAGCTGTTTAGAGGCGACAAAAAAGCTCCCAAGAAAAAGGGTACGTCATGTCGATTTTTTTTCAAACATCCTGACTTTGTTCGATAGTAGTCTTTGGAGAACGACTCGAAGTGCTGGTCGAAAGGGAAGGCGCAGATTCCCTACTCGGCGCAAGTGGATCGACTCTGCCGGTACCCAGTTTCATAGACGATGTTATATCTGCAATGAGACAGATGGGTGAGGACTTTGGATTCTTGATTTGTCTTTGACTGATTGCACCTCAGATATGTCAGTTGAGGGTATTTTCCGCAAGAATGGGAACATTAGGCGTTTGAATGCTGCTATGGAAGCGATCGATAGAGACCCTTCCTCCGTTGATTTCACACAAGACAACCCTGTTCAATTGGCAGCGCTCTTGAAGAAGTTCTTAGGGGGACTCCCCGAACCTTTGATGACGTTCAAACTTCATCGGTTATTCGTGGCTTCGCAGAGTGAGCCTGGCTTTTACCATATGATTTTGTTTTGGATTGACTTGGCTTAGATTTACCTTCCGATGAGGACCGCAAACGTTATCTCCATCTAATTTCGCTCATTATGCCAAAGCCACATCGAGACACTATGGAAGTCATTTTTGTCTTCCTCAAATGGGTGGCATCTTTTGCCCACATGGACTCTGAAACAGGTAACTTGATGGATCTCCCTAATCTCGCAACTGTGATTTCTCCAAGCATCATGAGAGCGCGAGGCCGGGATCCAATGCGTGACGAGACGTTTGGTACCCTCAAGGTCGTCACAAGCTTATTGGAAAATCAAGATGAATTTTTTCTTATACCGGCGGACATGGTTCCAGTTCTGCAAGATCAAGAATATTTTACCAACTTCATGGAGATGACTGGAAAGGAATTCCTCAAGAAGTGTGAAACCTACATGAAAGTCAAAGGAACTGGTAAACTACCGTCTTCTAATGGACACTATAATGGTCTTCCTAATGGAAACAATCGACATCCTTCTCCTATGATAACTTCGCCTGTCGCGGAGCGCCCACCAGTCAGTACATCGTTTATCTCCGATTCTCGAATCCGGCAGCAGGCACCGTCACATCTAGTGCGGACTAACATGACTCCAACCAACGATGTTCCCGGCTCACCGTCCCTGCCGCAGGGCATGCCGCAGAATTTGCAGGGAACACCACCAATAGAGGAGTGGCACCAACCCCCACCTCGTCTCCGTGATCCAAATGCACCACCGACTCGACCACCATCCTTTTCGGATACTCCTCGTCCGAGCCTTGATAATGCTCAGGCGTCGTCTTTAATACTTCATTTACCCCCAGCAAACGGCTACTCTTCTGCAGTACGCCAGCGCACATAATGAATGCCTATGCACAAGCCCACACTCGTTTATTGTCCGTCTTGTTCCGTGGCTTGCTTCGTGAACATGTTCATTCACTTTTTTGACTTGTGACTCTTCACTATTTGTACTTTACCCTCACCGGTCTTTTTTCATTATCACTCGGACGATTTTATTCGTGGTACTCATTATACCCACTGCATGGAGATGCACAGACGAAATATTTTTTGTATCAACTGCTAACTTTTGGATTGCTGGTGAAAAGCGAATCAATATATTTCTTTGCGTAGGACTGAGGAAGAGTGCATACAAGATCAAATAAATGAGGGCACGTGACGTACGCTGGATAAATGCTGGATTAGGGCCCAAACTTCTTGCCGGAGCCTTGAGTGTGGAGGAACGTCGTTGAGGCTGTCGATCACAATGGCTGCGGTTTCGGTCGATCCCCTTCAGCTGCTTCAGGCTGCACTGACGGCTCCAGAGAATACAACAGAACAGGCTGATCTCCTTGGCTCGCTTCGTACAATTCTTGAACAGCACGCTACACTTATTCCAATTCTCGTGCACACGTTGATTCGCAAGGTCACGGATGCAGAAGACTCATTGTTGAAAAGATGGATTTTTGACCTGCTGCATTTTGCGCTTGGTCGCTCGGCGTTAACAATAGAGCAGCGCACTCAGAGTTCGTCACCATTTAGTTTCTATTGTGAGCTATTGTATCAATCTTGTACTTGACAGTGGCTTTGCAGCTCCTAGATCCCCTCGTGCAATTTCTAAATGAATCTGAAGTCTACTATATTAAAATTGCTATCCAGTGTTTAACCAGCATATATCCCCTACTCTTTCGGTATCTGTGAGCCAGAGCCTTCGTCCACTTGTCATTTCAAGAGGCTCACACGACTATCTCACAGGTGCATAAACCGCAGTAACCCGAACCCATGGAATACCCTGACAGCTTGCAAGAACCAGATGATTGAAATGGTGTGGTCGACAGCAGGGAATATTGGAGTGAAACTGTCGGCTTTGAAGTTCGTGCAACGCGTGGTCCTCGTCCAGACGCGCGGTGTCCAAGACCCTAGGGTAGTTATCTATAAATCATCTCTAGCAATAGAGGACTGTATTCCTGAAATAATCGTGCAATTCACAGCTTCAGAAACCCAACGATCCAAACATCTCATTTTGCCCCGGTGATCACCCCTTCATATCTGCTGCGCGACTTGAGGCGGAAGGACAAAAGTTGTTGGAAGGGTTGATTGCGACGCTGTTCTCCAGCCAGTGAGTCGAACGTTGGTTCGTTATTTCGTTCGTGGAGATTAACAAATTGGTCAAGGGATGTGGACTTGCTTACTGCTTTGCTCAACAGTTGGGCTGCCCTCGCCAAACAACGACCGGTCATTCTGCAGACACTAGTGCCCGCACTGAGGTCATGGACGCCAGTGACTCTTGAAAAACTTTCTACCTTCGCTGTTAAAAGTGTGGAAAAGGCTCTCAGAATTTTACTTGTTCACATCAACCGGTGGGTTCTACGTGTTATCCTGAAGATACTTATTGAACTCCACCACAGTAATTACGTCCCGCCCAATAGTCCTCTGAGTATGCAGTTGAATGACACATTGAACATGCAAGCGCAACGTATGGAAGCTGCGGCCCGAGAAGACAGACAGCGACGAGAAGGACGGAAACGAGCTGCGTCAGCACCTGCGGGAGAGCCCTCTGATGCAAAGCGACCTAAAATTGACTCGGAGAGCACAGTAGATATAACTTCAACACTCGCCGCGTTTGACTTTACTTCTCTTCCACCTTCCCTGATAACTGATCTCATAATTGCAAACCTTGAGGCGTTCACTGAATCAGCCCTCGAGTCTCTCGTCCAACAATACCGACGAAATTATGGAACAAGCAAGATTACCTCTCAACCTTCCGCACCTACACCTCCTATCAGTACATCCTCATCGTCTGCCCTCCCCCCCAAAGTGCCTACAGGACCTCGAAGCCTTATGGTTCAGCAAGCCGCAGACCGGAGTTCAACGCCACCCGCACGAACGACGCCACCAGTAGTCAAAGCCGAGGAGCCTGTTGATCCATTGCAAATGGATATTGATCAGGATGAGTTGGAGTTCGAGCCGGAAACGCTCAACGCTCAGGTAGATTGCTATATGAGTCTGTGTGTTTTATTGACGAGAACTCTCCAGCTTTCAGGAAACGAGACCGTTGTCGAGGAAGAACAGCCTACCGCTGATTTTGAGTTTGATAGCCTTCAGGCTTTTGAATTCAAACTTCCTCCACCGAAAGACTTGCCAGAACAAGATCGGATCCTGTTGATTACTGATTCGGTGGGGCGTATATGGGCCGAAGCAGATGACTTACCTGTGGACTCGTCGCAAGCTGGTGGGACATCGCCCAATGAGGTGTGGATGCTATTGCTGGTACGCATGATTACGCGAGTAGCACAAATACCGGCGGATGAGAGTCTCGAAGAGGATAATAAGGAAATGACTGTCTATAACTTCTACGTCCGCCAGGACCAACTACGTCAAAAACTATGCGATTTCATTATGGCAAATTTTTCTTCAAGGTTTGGCTGAATTCTTTGGCGCTTGCTGCCTACTGATTTTGAGAATTCCAGAGCACGGCTTGCTACTACGTGGATGAACGAAGAGTGGTATAATGATCAGATACACTCAGAACAAAACGATAACTGGGTTCACTATATTATCCCTTCTCTGCTTTCCTTGCACTGATCCTCCGTTTAGCGCCCCAATTATGACATCTGGCTTAATCAGATTGTAGCCTCGTATCAAACGTTGCTCGATACAAAAGATCGCACTTTCTCAAGATTCATTTTGGATTTGCCCGCTGTACCCCCTGATGTTCTTGGCCTACTGCGAGATATGTGTGTGGATGAATCAAGGTACATAACTCTTCAAATGTATCATTTTCAGGATTCTAATCCCAGAAATCTCTTGTAGCGATAAGGTGACAATTGGGTTTATCACCCTGCGTGGTTTGGTGCTCCAACGACCGTCACTGAGAACGGAAGCGCTCAACACACTTTTGGAACTCACGACTCACCCAGGTAAGGGTATCCAACATTCATTAGTCATCACGGCCAATGTCTATTCTCAGATAAAAAGACACGAGCAGCAGCGATTAATGTCGTAAAAGCTTGGGTACCTCAGCTACAACCCATGTACTCTATGATACGCGAGTTTGCTCTTCAACTATTGCGAAAGCTTCAGTTCAAGCCTGCGAATGGCCACGCTCAGTCTCAGAAAGATCAAGGAGAGGCGGATATGCTGGATGTCGCTATGAGCGATATTAACATCTCCAAGCAGAATGGATGCTATACTGAAGGAGAATACAAGACAGAGGTAAATATCACTGTTGCTTTAGATGGGGAGAAAGCCTCGGCGGCCGAGCAAGAGGAAATAATAGAAAATAGTCCTACCCTGGAAGATGACCTGGTACATACTCCATATCTTCCGGAGTGTATAGAATTACCGGCGCAGAAAGCCCAAGTACTCCAGCATGTGGAGCTCTTGTTTGCACTATCTGTCAAGGTTCCAGACTTTCTGGAAGAGTAAGCTCTCATTGTTTCCTTAGTCTTTTATTCAGAGCTCATAATTCTAAAGACTCTTTGATGCCTATGGTCAAATGGATATAACAGTACAAGAAGCCATTCAGACTCTCATAACTGCACTCATCAAGTCACTCGGACCCAATAACGGTAAACTGTTGACACTCTTGCGCCAGTTCCCTCGCGGAGCTGAGTCACTTGCTTTACGGGTTCTGACAATCTTCACTGAAAATGGGCGTGCAAGTTCCACACTTGTTGCTCTTGTCAAGGCACTGATCAACGAGAAAGATCTCGATGCGCGGTTCCTTATACCGATCATTGCTGAAATGGATAGAGTATGTCATTTTTGTTCGCATGATATAGCTGAGATCTCTAATTGGGTTTCGTTCAAATAGGCGGACATTATACGCCATCTGCCTAGGATTGTTTCGATCTTGAATGGACAAGCAGAGAATAGAAACATTGTTAGGAATGTCTTCAATTCGATTGTTGCTACCTCCACGTTCGGGAGTGTAAGCTCGAATATGCCGAGAGTAAGGCAAAGCGAATTGCTCCCTCCGGATCGCTTAATGGTGTTGCTACATCAATGTGAAAAGGAGATTGGGTTAAAGAGTGCAATGGAAGGTATGTCGTAATTCACAAACCCCATTTGCTATTCTCAAAGACACGCAGCGATAAATATTTGCTTCTCAATGACGGATATATTTCGTTCTGAAGTTCTTGGTGCGGTGATGCAACAGCTCATTGATGAATCGAATTTGCCAACATTATTCCTACGGACGGTTAGTCCTCTTTTCTCGGAGTGAACGTAGGCTGACCACGTTGTAGGTCATTCAAGCAGTGACAACATATAAGAGCTTGATTGGATTCGTTTCGACCACCTTGCTCTCGCGACTGATCACAAAAAAAATATGGACTAATCCTCCGCTATGGGAAGGCTTCATTTGGTGTGCAAAAGTTACGGCGCCATCAAGTATCAATGCATTGTTACAATTACCGAAGGATCAGTTGCGTGAACTCGTTGACAAGCAACCGAGCTTGAAGACGGCGCTTCGAGATTATGTCACCAAGAAAGCGGGTACGAATAAAGCACGCCTTGCTGGGTTGCTGGATATTTTTGGAGAGGCGGAGGACGGGACTGGTACGCCAGCTTCCGCTGAGGGATCTCGGGCAGGATCGCCTGCACTGTCTTGAAGGGTAATTGGATACTTATCGTGACTTTTTATATGTGGTACATTTAGATTACACAGCTGTAGTTTTAAATTGGTTATTTGACATGCTGAGGAGACTGCCAGAGTCACGTTCCTAACACGCGCAGTTGGTATCCTGTCTACCACGACTGTGGCACGCTGTGTTCAACAGCTTAACCAAACCCATGTCCCAGTCGAGGAGGTCCCCAAGAAGATCTCCACGAAGGTCTCCGCGCGGTCATCGTCGCCGGCGAGGTCGAGATTCCTCCAAAGATGATGATAAAACAACGTCGCCTCGACCCTCTCCGGTTTCCTGGAATGTAGATCGAGGGAGATCGCGGATACGACGACCCTCCAATCCCTACTCGGAAGAGGGTCTCAGGCGGCGGCATGTATTTGCAATTAACCGGATATCACGGTGCTGATGACAGTCGTCACATTTGTAGAGGCTACCATTCGCTCTCATCTTCATTTGGAAAAGTGTTTCATGTTGAGAAGCGGTGGAAGCTGGTTAGAGAGATGGGCACCGGGGCATATGGTGTTGTGATGTGCGCGTCCAATAATGCTGGCCCGTTCCAATAATCCTTGAATCTTGTTCAGTGCAGCCGCTGATGACATCTCTGGAGAGACGGTTGCTATCAAGCTTGTAACTCGTGTATTTGAAAAGGCCCAACTGGCGAAAAGAGCTCTACGAGAGATTACTCTCTTAAGACACTTTAACCACGAGAACATTACCGGCTTAATTGACGTTGATGCTATTACACCCGATTTCAACGAGATGTCAGTGACCGGCTACCCTCATACCATTCTGTCTCGCTGAATTTTCGTTGCAGCTATCTTTTCATGGAGGTAAGCCACTTCATCTCCCCATAACTTGGCCTTCATTCACGCCATTATCTTGCAAGCCAATGGAAGGTCTGTTTGAGTGTCTACGCAGGTACTCTACCACCTAAATATTATGATCAACATAGCCGACCTTCATCAAATCATCAAGTCTGGCCAGAGTTTAAGTAATGAACATGTGCAGTACTTCATCTACCAGATGCTACGAGGTGAACATCAATAATTGTTGTGTCAAGAGCGACCCTGAAGAAAGCACTTTTAGGCATGAAGTACATCCATTCCGCATCTGTCATTCACCGAGACCTTAAACCGGGAAATCTTTTGGTCAACGCCGACTGCGAACTGAAGATCTGTGATTTTGGATTGAGTCGAGGCTTTAACTCTATGCCGGACGAGAATGTCAGTCATCTGACGGAATATGTTGCAACCAGATGGTACAGGGCACCTGAAATCATGCTTGCTTTTCGGTGGGTCTTTCCGAATAACTCCTGGACGAACTAAGATCGGTTGATACGACTCATCTCAAAGTCGCTACAACACTGCAATAGATGTATGGTCTACTGGTTGCATTCTCGCCGAATTACTTATGGGAAAGCCTATCTTCAAGGGAAAGGAGTAAGCCATATTCACCACTCGCTTGGAATTCTCCTGACGTTGGTGAAAGCTATGGTCAGCGTTCTTGTATCTACCTCTAAGAGGCCTACCACTGAACTACAACAAAATGATCAGTTGACCAGCTCAACAAGATACTCGATGTGCTAGGTTTGCACATCAAAATTCATCCATTTGATGTAACACTCATTCACTCACTTCAGGATCGCCTGAGGAACGTATCCTGAACAAGATAGGTAGCGATAAGGTATGGATCTGGTTTCAGTTGATGCCCAAATGTTGCTTATAATTTGCAGGCGCAAGCATATGTCCGCGCCCTCCCTTTCAAGAAAACAGTCCCTTTTCGGAAACTCATGCCGACCGCAGATCCGCAAGGTGAAGGAATACCTTGGATACCCTACCAATTTCCTGACGTAGCAACAATAGCACTTGATCTACTAGCTAAGATGCTAACGTTTGATCCAGCTGAACGTGTGACAGTACTCGAAGCTCTCGAACACCCTTGGTTGTCATCATACCACGATCCTGATGACGAACCTCTTTGCCCAGAGAAATTCGATAAATGGAAGGATATTGAAAAACTCGAAACGCTCGAGCAATTCCGTAAGGCTATTTGGAACGAGATAGAAGATTATAGAAAGGAGGTCCGAGGGATGAACATTGATATGGCCGACATGACAAATCGAACTATTGACATGGCAGTCAATGCAAGTGTCCATACCTACCGTCGCAGGGAACCTTTGGTACATGAGACCTCACCTTCTTCCGTCGGATTCCCCCAAGCCATAGTGCTGGAAACCTCACCTGAAGAACCCGAAGAGCGCATCCATGTAGAAATGCAGACTTCACTCCCTACAGCAACTGACAGACCTGTCCTCGCCGAGGACGTGACGGCGAAAGTGCCAGTAGAACACACTCTCACAGCAGATGAATGGCTACGAAAACGAGATAACGAAATCGTTGAAGAGAACAAGGCACCTATGCCTGCGCCGCGTATGTTGACTGCGAGCCCTGAGGTCTATCGACAACACATAACTTCACCAACCGACCCATTAATTCAATACGCCCGTCGCCCTAGTGTCATATCCCGACAAGGATCAACATATAATTCCCCTATACCCTCATCGCAGAATTTGGCCTACTTAACTGGTTCTGAGACTATCAGCGGGCAAGGGGGCTCGTCTATTGTAGTTCCTGGTCAAGGCTATGTCGTTCCTGTCCGCTCGCGCACGGGCTCGGCTGCAGGAGGCGGTGAGGTGATGAGAAAGCTGTTGCGCACGCTTTCAACAGTGTCGATTCATGAAAGTTCAGAAGGATTGGCTGGGGGCCTAACAGGGGTTGCACCCATTGGGAAGTATATTCCGGGCGTACCTGAGACAGAGGCCGATGCTCCTCCATCGGAGATACCTAGGGATTTTAGGGTGGTAAATGAGGACGAGGAAGAGGACGAGGAAAAAGAGCTCATGACGAGACCTGTCCTTGGAGGATTCAGCGTCTAGGATTGTATCGTGGGACATTGCGGGACAAAAGGCATATTGATATTTAGAAAGTGTATATACTAATTATCTAGGTCGGCAGGTCTGCAAGACATAAAAAGTATAATGGATACACTGGTCGAATATATGATACAACAATACAGGGTATCATCTGTCAGATGGGTTCGAAATAGCGAACAACGAAATATCTGTGGAGGATCGATATTAGTAGTCAATCTCAAAGAATTGCTTTGATCTCTACAGAAATCTTGTGAGCCAATGTCTCAAACAGTGCAAGAAAACTCACTGTCAATGATCTGTAGGTAAGCTGTGGTGGCAGGGCTGTCTGGGTACTCGTCTAAAAAGCTGATTCCGTAGTCGGCACTCTTACCGATACGAGGATCGAGTGGAACAGCACCAAGGAATTCGATCCCAGTATCTTTCGCAAGCGCTTTACCCCCACCAGTACTGGGCTTGAAGATCTGAGATTCAGTTTTGCATTTGGGGCATATCAAACCAGACATATTCTCAACAAGACCAATGATTCGAATCCCGACTTTTCTGCAAAAATCAATCTCCCGCCTCACATCCTGTAGAGCGACTTCTTGTGGCGTCGTGATCAACACCGCGCCATCGATTCCACTTTCCTTAAGAAACTGCACGATGCTGAGATGTTCATCTGAGGTACCAGGTGGAGTGTCCACGATCAGGTAATCTAAGTTTCCCCAATCGACGTCCCTGAGGAATTGGCTTATAAGGCCATTCTTCTTGGGGCCTCGCCACATGATGGCATCTTTGTGGCTTGGTAGCATGAAACCGACAGACATGACACTGAGATTGTCACTGACATAGACGGGTGACCAGCCGGAAGACGATGAGTGAACTTGTTCGGAGGCGATGCCGAAAACTGTAGGAATGGACGGACCACAAATGTCGACGTCCATTACACCAGTCTGAGGGGGGAAAAGTAGAATCTCAAATCCGAAATTTGAAATATAAGGAGGGAAAACACACCTGAACGTCTTCGTCAGCAGCAAGTGCCCAACCCAGTTGAGCAGTAAATGTAGATTTGCCCACACCTCCTTTGCCTGATAAAACGAGAATTTTGCGCTTGACATTAGACATCCGTTCTTTTATCAATGGGAGAGAGGGGTCTGGCAGTTTAATTGCACCGGAGGCACATATTTCTTGGTTTGCACATCCTACACAAGCATCCGACTTGCCCGCGGACTCGGATTCCGTGCCCTGCAGAACACTGAGTTACTTGAGGAGAGCAATTGAAGAATGATGACAAACTGGACAGTGCTCTGGTGCGTTCGTAGGTACTGAAAGGGGATTCTGAATACTTGCGGGAGCTTGGACAGCAATCATGGGTGAGAAGTAGAGATTAGGCAAATAACAACAAGTGAAAACGTACTTTATCGATGAGAAGACAACAACTGTAAATAAGAGACAATCAAACTACTGCCACTGATGGCCGGGAAATTGGCAGGGCACCAATAGTGATGACATCAATGATATAAGCACCGGCAAACAAAAATATACTGATCACTGATCAGTGATTGAGAAAGAAACAAGAAAGAATTAAAATATTCATAACACAAAGTGCCTATAATTGATCAAGAATTTACATTAAGAAGAATTTACATTAAGAAAATCAAGTACTAATAACTAGCAGTAGCAAACTTGGTGATATTAATATTTTCTTTATTTAATATTTTCATAACCTCTATTATATAGTAAGCTTATTTGTTAATAGTATAAGTACTTAAATAAGTTATTGTTATGAATATGAGTGAAACTATATTAATTATAAGTTCTAAAGTAACAAGTGTTATATCCTTTTCTTTTTGTTTTTTAACCACTACTATTCTCTCTTAGGTTTATTATTATTATTGTTGACTATATTATATAAAACTAAAAATCTCTACTAACATTTTCTGAAATAATATACTTTAAAGTCTTATAATAATTAATTAGGCTGTAGTTGTTATATTTAATCAAATTTTCAAACCACCAATATAATAAGAATCTGAAGTTCAAAATATTAGTACTAGTTATTTAGAAATGTTTAATTACTTTACTATATATATTATGATTTTTTTTTAAATCAAACTTACTACTATTATGTCAAATAAATACATAACCAAAAAATACATGATTACAATTTATCACAAATAGTCATTAATTAATTTATAATTAGTGAATAGTAGTTTTCAAAGACTTAAAAATGCAAAGTAGAATAAACAATAAAAGATCTTGTTAAGTTTGAGATCTAATTTTTAGACTAAAAAGCTTTATATACATGAATGAGATAATTTATGTACTTAGACAAAACATTATATGTTTACTGTCTATTATTCTATATATAACAGTTCTTTTATAATAAAAATAAAGATAACTTAATCATAGAAAGATAGTCCTTTGTTTTATTCAAGAACTGATGAGCATTTATGAATAATAGATTAGTATCATATCAAACATAAATTCTTATATCTCTACAGAATTTTACTATCTCAAAAATTATCTATAGTTGTTAGAAGTATATTAAAAATCTTCTAGTTTATTAATTTTTTGTAATTACATTGTAGTTTATGTTTCATATATATCTCCTTTCTCAGATTTTATATATATATCATATAGTTACAGTATAGTTCTCCAGTTTGTAAATTAATATTACTTATATCTATTTTTTTTTATATATCTCCTTTTCAACTCATACTTTAACAATTTTGCCACTTCAAAAGTTAGCAATCAATATAGTAATAGAAGATCAAAGCACTAAAAGGAGGCAAAAGAGAAGTTGTTTAATTGTATCAAAATAAAAGAGAAATAAGGTAGTCCTCAATTATATACTAAAGAGTTTGTCATAAACCACTCAATTTCTTTAAGATAATTTTTTTTTCTTTTAATTATTAGACATGTGAGAACTTATTACCAAATTGGGAACAGTGACTCAATAGGGAAATATGAGAGAAATATAATATGTACAAGTAAATAAATTGTATAAGTAATATAGAACAATTAACAGAAACTCTAATGAGTTTTTTTTGTCAACTCTGACTTAGAGTACAATTGAAATTAGGGTTACTCAACCTAAGCAGCAATCATTATAATAGTCAGTATTCTAGTCTTTGAACTGATATACCACTCAGAACAGACTCAAGAGTACAAAGTATTACTCATGAGACGAACTATGATATATAGGACTTATTATCAAGAACTATAACATCATAGATCACCCATCAAATACATCTATTAATTATTGATAGATAACTACAGAAATAGATCTTATTTGTGAGAACAAGAAACAGTCTATAGTACTGTTAAACTATACTAGAAAGATATATCAGGCAAGTAAAAAGTGATGTGATGTGATAAGAAAAAAAAGAATAAAGAGCAAAAGTATATCTAAGTAGTAATAAAGGGCAGATAGCCTTAATTATCATAAACTACTAATTTTCCCTAAGTTAATATTTATATTTCTTTTTTTTTTAATTATGTAATATGGTTGGATCAGTAAATAAGGACAAACAATCAGACATGTATAAGTAGTGTACATAATCCAGTGAAAACTCTAATGAGTTCTCTTTGTCAACTCTGACTTAGAGTAGAATTAAGCTTGAGGTCACTCACCAAAGACTAAAACTCTTATATTAATCAGCTATCATAAACTAAAAATAGGCCCTAAGTCTGGGCTAAAGACAAGTTGACAACAAAAAAAACAGCTCACAAGAGGATGTTTTGATATTAAAGATACCCAAGACATCATTTCGACAACGTAAGACTAAGTTAACAAAGACTGGAAAGGATTGGTTATGTGGAATGCATGGACTTCAATTTCATTTCAAGTAGCTTGGGTTCATTTTTAAGTTTCTATTTTCTCTTTATTTCTTTATTTTTTTGTTTGTATTCTCAATATAAAATACTCTAGTTATGAGAAAAGCAAAAGAAGAAGAGCTTTGTACCTGTCTTTTGAGCTCTAAAGTTGTAAAGTTGTAATTTTGAGTGTCTTAAGTATTGTGTATACCCTCACCTAGAAAAAGAATAGAAAACTCATTTGCAAGTGTAACTAGAACTGTTAGAGTGACTTGAATAGCTTTGTGCCCTAGGAGATAGAACTCTCAGCATGTTTTGAAGTAGAACTCATTGGTTATACAGTTAACTATAGTGAAGTGCTTTACAAAACACAGCCAGATTTGAGACTATACTATTGAATTGACAGCAAACTAGTATAATTAGACTAGGAATTAGTGAAGACTATTACAATACAAGAGAAACATATACTTTAAAGATTTGTTTCAGCCTAGAACTGGTACACTTTATAATGGAACACAAAAACAAATTCTATTTCATACTTTATATTTCTATTGAGACTGTTTCTTATCAATCTCATATTTTTCCTACTCTTGAAACAACTTTTATATCTTGTGAGTATACTTTTAAATTGTGTTTCACCTCTTAATTACTTTTCTTATTCTTTTGAGTTAATTTCTCCCCATAAACAACATTCAAGGACTAATATCATTACTTCATCTACAGTCCTAGCGATTCTCTTATTTGTTTTGAAGTTGTTTTGTACTCAGATATTATTAATTGAGGAAAACACAAAATACTTTTGTCATCACAGCAGTGGATTATTTTATTTCTTTTTCTTTTCTTATGTAATATTAAATATGCATGGAATATTTAGACTCAAAAAGAGATGTATAGAATAAATTTAGTTTCTATTTGAGAGCACTCTTGTTATATCATAAACCTGTCTGAATGTAATGATAAGGCTAGTCGAGACGACTGTCTTATCACACTCAAC
>Ga0154005_100168_pt1 | contig 34063 bp, 35 predicted proteins | sample TSFL089MetaG_FD_104698 | JGI IMG/M metagenome (GOLD analysis project Ga0154005, IMG submission 104698) | Attine ant fungus gardens microbial communities from Florida, USA - TSFL089 MetaG | ecosystem: Host-associated > Fungi > Mycelium > Unclassified | place: USA: Florida, Lake Talquin State...
AGTCTGAGGATTAGACCTCAGACTTAACAACATCTTTTGTTGCTAAACTACTTCGCATTTTTGAGCCTTTTGAAGACCACTCTTGCAAATCACAAACTAGTAAGTAACCATTTGTGATAGAAATATGCCATCTTTGTTAACCTATCTACTACTACCAAAATTGAGTCATACCCTTGAGCCAATGGTAACTTCATAATGAAATCTACTGATATATGACTCCATGGTTTTTCAGGTATTGAATTTAGCATTAGCTTTCCTGCAGGTGTTTGCATACGATTCGTATTCCTTTAGTACGCATCATATCCCTCCACATATCACTTCATCTCTCTGCTCACTCCTGGCCACCAAAAGTTTCTCATCACCAACTCTGTTGTTTTTCATTGTCCTCCATGTCCTCCCACAGGCGTGTCATGATGCAGCCTGATTATTTCTGCTCTCAATTTCCCATCTTTAGGTACATATACCTTTCCTTCTTTTAACATCAAATCCTCATGTTCTCTCTACTCTTCATCTCTCAAAACCTTTACTCTAGCTTGTTTCATCTCTTCTACTGCTTTTACCACCTCGTCATATTTTGCCTCACTCTTTTTTATCTTGTCTAGGACATCTATTCCTTCAATGATCACTTCTGACACCTATGTCGCTCTAGCTTGCAACCATTCTTTCTTTACTAATGTCTGCTCCTCATTGTCCTTTTCTACTTCTATCTCCCAGTCTGATCTTCTGCTCAAGCTGTCTGTCTTTCCCATTCTACTCCCAGGTATATGTTTTAAAATAAAGTTAAACCTTGAGAGGTACAGAGCCCATCTTGCTTGTTGTCTATTTAATTTCTGATTGCTCATGAAATACTCTAAGTTCTTATGGTCCAACCAAATTTCAAACTTCCCCCTTGCACCTTCCAAAAAGTGTTTCCAGGCCTCTAGGCATCTAATTACTGCCAACATCTCTTTATCGTGAATCTTGTAATTACATTCTGTTTAATTTAGAGATTTAGAGATATAAGCTACCAGTCTCCACCTATTGTCTTCGCATTTAATGGACAATACTCCTGTTGCAAAATTGAAAGTGTTTGCCTTGACTATGAATTCTTTGTCCAAGTTGGATGCTACTAACAATGGTCTTTTTGTGAAGATCCCTTTTAGTTGCTTGAATGCCTTCTGCTGGTCTTCTCCCCACCTCCACTTCTCGTTTTTTCTTGTTAACATATTCAAGGGTTTTGCAAGCATTGCAAAGTTCTTAATAAATTGCCTATAATAGTTGGTGAGTCCCAAGAATTTTCTGATATCTCTGACCATTTTTGGCACTGGTCAGTTCAACACTCCTTCTACCTTTTCCTCCTTTATTTCAATTTTTCCCTGACCCATTACTACTCCCAGAAAGTTCACTTTATTGACCTTCCACAAACATTTTTCTGGTTTCACATATAGGTTGTTTTCTTCCAACCTTCTTAGCACTTCTGCCACAATCTTATCATGCTCCTTTTTATCATCTGTGCCTACCAGCACATCATCTACAAAGACTGCCACCTTTCCTTCATTAATTAGATCTCTCATGATCTCATTCATCATCCCCTAGAACATCACCACTGGTTCAAATGACCCCACATATGTAGTAAAGGCCATCTTCTACTCATCCCCTTCCTTGATGCATATGTTATTGTAGCCCCATTGTAAATCCATCTTAGTAAATAATTTCTTATTTCCCATTGCATCTACTAAGTCGGTAATCAATGACAATGGATAGTTATTTTTCACTATTTGCTTGTTGAGTTTATGATAGTCCATGACCATATGCTTTCCACCATCTCTCTTTCCCACAAAGAAAACTGGAGAAGTCTGTGGTGACTTTGAAGGCCTTATGTACCCTTTTCACAGGTGGTCCTGAATAAATTGTTGAACCTCTTCCCTCTTGTTCCTAGAGAGTGGGTATACTCATGCTTTGCTAGCCTTGAACTCCTCCTTGAGATCTATGGTGTGATCCCATATCTTCCTTGTCGGCATCCTTTCTGACTTCACCTTTCTGAACACCTTCAGCTACTTGTAGAATTTTTGTGGCACCATTGCTTCTACCTTTCGATGGTCCAATTCCATCTCCTTCTCTCTTTCCCAGTCTTCTTTCTCATCTGCAGCCCACCTAATCCTTTCTATCTCATCCCCTTGGATTTTCTTCTTTCCTTTCCTTCTCTTCTTAATTTCTGGGCCCATTTCCTTCTTGCCCATATACCGTCCACATATTGGTGGACACCTCGTTATTTTAACCTCCTCTTTTTCCCAATCTATTTCTAGGTTATGTGCCTATAGCCAAGGCATTCCCAATATCACCTCTGTCTTCCTCAGATTGCATACATCCATCCTTACTCTTTCTATATACCCTTTGAAGTATAAGTTCACTTCTACCTCATGCAGAATTGCACCTCTACTATTTTCTGTACTGTCTACATTTCTTACTAATATCAGCTTTTCCGACTTTATCAACTTGAAGCCTCCCATCTTTGTATATTTCTTGCTCATGAAGAGGCCCGTGGCCCCACTATCTAGCAGTGCTTTCACTGATATTCCTTTATGAGTTTCAATTTTCTCCACTCCTATTTACATCCACACTTTCCACAGACCCTTCAAGGTCCTTCTGACTTCCCTCTGCCTTTTCTCTGGATCAGTGATTCCAGCTCCCTTCCCCTGGGCCCTAGGCACTAATTATTCTAGCTTCCCACCCCAATTTCACTACAGTATTTTCTTTCCTGTCTTGCAAGGTGGACAGAAAGCTTCCCCTTTCTCATTCTTCTCCACCTTTCACTTTACCATGTTCTTTCCTTCACATGTGCCACACTTTACTTTCTCTACTCTTCCACATGCCGCTTCTCTGTCTCTCCAATCCCATGCTTCCTTGTATTTTCTACACCACATATTACTCAGCTGCTCCTTGCTCAGGAATCCTTGCCCCTGGTTCTCCTGAGTTTTTGTTTTCTTATAATTACATCCCCTGCACTCCACCAATGTTACTACCTCCCATTTTATAGTCTACCCTTCCATAGTCATCCTTGCTCCTCTTGGGGACAGACCTTTTGCATCACAATGTTCTTGAACTTTCTTCCACACGTTTGGTAGTGGCACTACCTCTTCTCTCTTCCTTTCCTTCTTCCTTGAACATTCCCATTTTTTGTGGCCTTATTCGCCAAACCTAAAACACCTTATTCCTTCTGCTACTGTTTCTTGTCTTCTCACTTTTTTTATGCCACACTGCATTACCCTGCTTGCCAGGGCCTCAAATCTATTCATCGACTTCTTCTTCTCTTCCTCTCTTTCTCCCTTGTTTCTGTAGTCTTTGGCCAGATGGCCAAACTGCTTGTATCCCCTGCGCTTTCTCCCTTCTCTTCCTTCCAGCTCTGATCTCATTTTGGCAAGTGCTTGCCAAGTGTTGAGCATTTTGCTCAGGATGTCGTTGTACACCTCTAGGGACATTGTATAGTGTACTTAGAGGGGCAAGGTTATTGTATATGAGGAATATGTGTATTTGCGGGTTTACTGACCAATGTTCTTTAGCTGACTATTTACTGACTACTTACATCTGCTGGGGTGCAAGTCTTCACCCAGCCAGGTTCCTACTGCCCTACTAACTACTGCCCTAATACTAGGGTTACACTATCACTTTACGGGGAAGATCCTTACCCTAATTGTCTCCTTAAGGGTACAACAATGTTCTTTTGCATGTACTAATCACAATGGACTAGCAGCACGAAGCTGATAAAGTGAAAGAAGTACAAGTAATTAACAAGCCCACCTAGTTGTAAGGTCTGGTCTATACTGGGGCCTAGGTATGGTCCCAGTCATCTACCTCTGGAGTCTAAACTTTCTGGTCAGTCCACTTAAGTCTGTGGCCCGGCTATGAGGAAGTGACCAGTGATTGGAGTTGATCACCAGTTGAGGGTTATATGTATGAGAGTAAGTTGAGCAGGGATCAGGGTGATTAATGCTCTAGAAGGGAAATGAGTTCTAGTATAGTGTACTGAGGTTTGAGTTAACTTAAGCACACACTCTATATCAGAGTTGACAAAGAGAACTCATTAGAGTCCTCGCTAATTGGTCTAGCTACTTATACGCAAATCAGTATTTACTAGTATTTGTCTACTCAAATTATTCTATGGACTTCTTTTGAGTCATAGTGTTCCGCACACTTCAAACTATTACATAATAAAAGAAAATGAAAAATAAAATAAAATAATCCACTGCCATGGATACCCCAGCTCACCTGTCATTTTATTATAGGTTTAGGGTTAAGGTCACTCAATCTCGACTTAAAGCCTTACATTGAGAAATGACCATGTTTGAGTGATGGCCAGTGATCATGGCACAGTGGTATATGTATCCATTTACTTACTTATAGTATAGTAGATAATAGTTATAGTACTTGAGAGGCAAAAGAGCAATTAGGTATATTGGAAGAGATAGGTCTTTTATATACTAAGAGAGCCTATAGAATGATAATGATTATGTAAGCAATGGGGTATGGAGAGGAAGTGTCATTCTAGGTAAGCAATAAGATATTAGTTATTAGTTAATAATTCAATATTTCCTCTCGCTTAGTGTATACTCTTTGTGTTTGCAAGCAAAGTATCATGAATTGCTTTCTGTCTCTAAGTCAATATTTATTTTCTTTTCTTTAATTATGTAATATAGTTGGATCAGTAAACAAGGACAAATAATTGGACATGTATAAGTAGTGTACACAATCTAGCGAGGACTCTAATGAGTTCTCTTTGTCAATCTCCGATAAAGAGAGGGTTAAGGGTTAGGGTTACTCAACCTCGATCCAAGGCCTTACACAAAGAGAGAAATTACACATGATAAAGTATTTATCATGTGAAAAATAATCCCAGTTGTTCTCTAAACTTGCAGAACTTAACTTGGCTGAGATTCTTTATGAACATATTAACAGGGTTCTCACTTCCTTTAGTAAAGAACAATTTAACTTTCTCTTGGGTGATGAAGTCTTGGATTACATGAGAATGAATATCTATATGTTTGTTTTATGATTTGGTAATTGTGTTTGATGCCATAAATATTGACCCTTGATTATCTTCTCTAATATGAATGGGTCCAAATTTATAGCTGAGTTCAGTTAGTATTGAGTATATTTATATATATTGTCAGCTACAGTCTGATAGTGCCACATACTTTACTTCAGTGGAGAAGAGCACTAATAAGAATGTTTTGTGTTTTCCTTGGTTGGTGGTATCCAAGTACAAAATAACTTCAAAACAAATAAGAGAACCACTAGGATTATAGATAAAACAACAATGCTAGTTCTCAAATGTCATTCATGGGGAGAAATTAAATCAGAAGAATAAGAAAAGAGCTTGAAAGGTGAAAATGGAATTTAAAAGTGTACTCATGAGATGCAAAAGTTGCCTTAAAAGTAGATAAAAGGTAAGATTGGTAAGAAATAGTCTTAATAGAAGTATAAAATAAAGAAATTAGAATCTGTTTTTATGTTCTGTTATAAAGTGTGCCAGTTCCAAGTTGAGATGAGTTCTCTAAAGTATGCATTCCTCTTGTACTATAATAGTCTTTACTGATTCCTAGTCTAGCTATACTAATTTACCATCAATCCAGTAGTATAGTCTTAGATCTGGCTATATTTTGCAAGGCACTTTATTACAGTCAACTGTATGACTAACAAGGCCTACCCTAAAGCATGCCAAGAGTTTTATCTCCTAGAACACAAGGCTATCCAAGTCTCCTAAACAGTTTTAGTCATACTTGCAAATAAGTTTTCTATTCTTTTCTGGGTGAGGGTACATACAATACTTAAGACACTCAAGATTACGACTTTATGACTCTAGAGCTCAGAATGCAGGTGCAGAGTTCCCTTTCTGTGCCTTCCTCACAACTAGAGTATTTTATATTGAGAATACAAACAAAGAAATAAAGAAATAAAGAAAAAATGGAAACTTGAGAATAAAACCAAGAAACTTAAAATGAAATTAAAGTCTATGTGTTCTACATGACCAATCCTCCCCAATCCTGATGCTTCTTTAACTCACACCACCATCACAATATGGTAGCGCCTGAGTTTAGTGTAGCAAACCCAAGTTTTGAAAGTATCCCTACAAAGCCATATATGAATATTCCCAATAATGAAAGGTCCCCCGACACGGCTGTCAACATACAGCAAGGACATATGCCCTCTCAAAGCAACACCAGGGCTCCCTGAAGCCCCTCTTATTCACCCATAGACTCCTTTCCCCCCTCTGAGGAAGATTTTACTGAAAGGATGGCTGTCACAAGTAACAGGATGGACTTTGAAGTATTAAATCATGAGATGGAGGGCCTTTACTCCTTGCCTCCTCACAATAACACGTTGCAACACCCCCCTCAAAATGAGGCAGCATCTAGCAATGTAGTATAATTGGATCTATCCACAGTTCCTGTCACACCTTCAGCCCTTCCTTATGAGGCAAACTCCCCTGCAGACCCCAACTTGTGGGACAGTCACTTCAGTCCGGTATCACTCTTCAGCACCAATGAATTCTTACAAAGTGATGTACATAATATTTTGTGCTCTCTCATCTACATTGCACAGTTTATTATGCAAAGGAATATCTCTAATTGCAATGGTAACATGATCCTCTAACTCAACTCATTTGGTGATGCTGCATTTGACTTTATTTTGGCCTTTCACAAAGCCAAATGGAACAAACTTAACACTTCGAACAACAACTCCCTTGGAAATAAAGCTAAAGTGCAATTCAGCAATCACCCTTCAGCTAGCCATGCCATAGGAAAATACCCCACAGGAAAAATCTCTCCATGCATCCCTACACAATTACTGCCCAAACAAGTGGAAGAAATCAGAAAACGACTGGATCAGAGGAAGAACAAGAAGACTTTGGCCCTGAAGTCATATGCACAAGCCTCATGGCCTGTTGCTGACATACTCAAACTCAAGGATGCTTTCCTGGCCCTCTCCAACAAGAAAATCATCAAAATACACAATGCATCACTCAACAAAACACATACTGTCACAAACTTCATTTGGCCAATAACTCCATGAATACTTGCACGATTCCCACAGTCTAAGATACTTCGGGAAGCCCTTAAGAAGACCTTTTGAACGATGCCCAAAACGTGTCAAAGCAATCAGTACTCACTGAGATATCAGTTAATCAGTGCCAGATACTGATCAGCAGATATCTTGGGAACTGCCAAACATAGATGTTTGCTTCTACATGCACATGGAAGCTCTCTTCAATACACTTCTGACAACCATAAATAGACCTTAGGGCAATAAGATCCTGTGGAGATACAAGGACCTCAAGGTTTGGCACAACACTGATCTATTACCTATAGATGCACATCAATCCTTGAACACAACAAGGACAGCCCCTTATATGGTTAAGTTATTGCTATTCTGGACACAAAAAGACTGCCATATGTAGAACAATAGGCAGTAGACATGTGATGCTCTGTTCAGGTGCACAGATCATCATTTTCTGTATATAAGGCTTCATAGTCTGAGAATTAGACCTCAGACTTAACAACATCTTTTGTTGCTTATCTACTTCACATTTTTGAGCCTTTTGAAGAACATCTTCAACAATCACAAATTAGTAAGTGACCATTTGTGATACATATGAAAGGTAAAAAAATCCAATCCACTACTAAAGGTCCCTCTAGGAAGCAGGCCATTGTCCCTCTCCTAGGTCAACACATAAATTCAATCATGAATAATGCAGGGTTCCATGTTAGCTCCATTAACGGCCTTTTAAAAAATCTAAAGTCTGTCTTACAAGCAGAATTCATTAGACCTATAGCTGAAGGTATAATCATCGCCACTAACAGCATCCCTACATCAAGCAACCTCACAATTATGGAGAAGTATATTAAGTCTATTGAAGGCATTGGGCAAAATGATGTCTCTATGCCACGTCTCCCTTAATCAAAAACATACCTAAAAATTATAGGCATTCCATACATCCAGCCCAGTGGTTTGGCTATCACTAGTGATAACATCACTAACCACTTGAGAAATAGCAACTTATTTGAAGGCACGACTCTAGCAGCTAGGCCCCGTGTTATCAGAGCATCTCCCAAGTCAGACATGGCCATTATATGGATCGACATTTGGGATTCACAAAATGGCTCCAAGGCCAAAACACTTATTAATCACTCATTCAATTCTGGCAGATCCATAGCCACTATCAGAGGCACTAGTATGAATCCCAGAGTACCCCAATATCACAACTGCTGGAAATTGTAACGATTGAAGTCTCAGTTGGGTAACCTTAACTTCACTCATACTCTAAGTCAGAGTTTGACAAAGAGAACTCGTTAGAGTCCTCACTAGATTGTGTACACTACTTATACATGTCCAATTCTTTGTCCTTGTTTACTAATCCGACTATATTACATAATTAAAAGAAAATAAATATTGACTTAGAGGGAATTGGGTGATTCATGACAGAAATGGGGTCACACTACCTTTTGGTGTAAGGCCCACAGCTCGAAGTGCCAAAAGTGTGGTGGTCTACATAAGATCAAGAATCACAGAGACATGGCTTGGTACTGCAAGGCTAACTTCAAGCTGAATCCTCCCCATCTCAAAACCAAGCAAGGTGAACTATGCCCCCACACATTCAAATGTATTAACTGCAAAGGCAAGCACACAGCAGATGACAATAAATGCCCATATTGGAGACACAGATTCAATCGAGAATGGCATTCAAGAAAAGCACAAGAAGCCAGAGAAATCAGGACTAACTCAATTTGTCTGGCTGCAGACAGCAACAACAATTTATGATTAAGCACAATTTAAAAATCTTTTCTCAGAATGTAAGGAAAAATAAAACACTCACTGATATAATCCTAGAAATGCAAAAAAATGTTTCAGACATTATTCTCATTCAAAAGCCACCTTGGTCCTTACTAAGGCACATTCCTAGTCACACAGATCCTGAAGGTGATCCATACTATGGCACTCCGAATCATCTGGACTGGTCATTATTCATACAAAATGACAGTTGTATTGAAAACTACCCTAGGGTTGCAACATATATTAACAAACGTTTTTCAAGAATGAGGTTCTCTCTTAGAAAAGACCTTATAAATCATTGCAACATCAACATTATTGATTTTCACAATGGACAGGACATTAATTTCATCATTAATGTATACTCAGACAGCAACCAGATGGCTCTACAAGTGCTATGCAATAACACAAGAAGTATAGGAAGCACAGTAGTCATGACAGATGACTTTAACATTAGGGATAGTGATTGGGACCCAAACGTCCAGTACCACTCTATCCACACAGAAGATCTTATGTCCATCGCTGACAGTCTAGACCTTGAACTAGCTACACCGATAAACCCAGGCCCCACCAGATTTGCAGACAATCAACATGACTCCAACTCCATCCTTGACCTTGTGTTTATGAACCCAAATAATGCAGGCTTCAATAAACACATCCTCAACCCTGATATCTGCTTACCCTCTGATCATGTTCCTCTCATTATAGAAGTAGGCATAAAAGAGGAAAACATCGACTTTACCTTTCAAGCTATAAAGAAGGACAGCAAAGAAGAGGAAGCATTTATAAGAGACATTATAAAAGGTGTAAGAAGCATTGATACATTGGATCTAAAAAACCAGGAAGATATACAAAGGTGTGTCACTACCCTTTCTACAACCTTCAAGACCACTTGGTCTACACACTCTATGACCAAAAGAATCACTAAACACTCCAAGGAGTGGTGAAATGAATGGTGCACCAAGTGTATTAACAAGTATCATGAGACAGGTGATATCAATAGTTGGAAGGTCTTCAAATCAGCCATTCGAAATGCCAAAAGAACATTCTTCAATCAGAAAATACAAGAGATTACATCATCTAACAAAAGGCCTTGGGACCTTATGAACTGGATAAAAAAGAAAAATCTCTCCGCTATCAAAGCAATTTATCATGAAGGCCAACCTTGCAATAATCTCACAGTATTATGGAATGCACTCCACAGCTCATACAATTCAGCAGAAAACAGGCATATTAACACGAGATTTCTAGAAGGGATCAACCAATACAACAACATAGAGTGGCCGCCCTTCACAGATCAAGAATTTGCAGATACCATAGCTAAGTGCTTGAATTTATTGGCTCCAGATCCTGATCATGTCACATAGAAACATCTTAAACCGTTAACTCTAAATAAAGTTTGCCTAAGTAAGATTGTAAATATCATTAATGCCTGCATCACAGTAGGGTATTGGCCTGATCAGTTCAAGGAATCAATGTTGGTCATCATTTCAAAACCCAACAAAACATCATATAACATACTAAAGACCTTCAGACCCATTATCTTACTCAACACCATGGGCAAGCTCACCGAGAAAGTCATTAGTCATCGCCTTCAATTTCACTTGTTAGCCAATGAATTCCTCGACCCCAATCAACTAGAAGGTATTAGACAATGTTCAACCATCGATGCTGGAATGTACCTTATGCATCTCATACATATGGGCTGGGCTAAAGACTATCACACAAGTGTCATAGCCTTTGACATAGCTCAATTCTTCCTATCTCTCAATCATGATTTTCTCTCTCTGTACCTTGCGAAAGCTGGTCTAAACACTAATATACTAAATTTCTTTCGAAGTTATCATTCCAATAGATCCACCACATACACATGAAACAATTTCACATCCCAAAAATTTGCCACAAGCATAGGAGTCAGTCAAGAGTCAGCCCTCTCTTCCATTCTATCAGCTATATATCTTGCTCCAATCATAAAAACATTCAAAAAAAGAATAAAAAACCTAAAAGAAAATATATCTACAGACATTTTATCCTTCGTTGATGATGGTCTTTTAATTTCTTAGGAAAAAAGCTACAAACTGTCTTCTGCATTTCTCCTCAGTAGTTACAATATGATATCCAAGATCTTCTTGGACACAGGCCTCATTATGGAACATGACAAATCAGAAGTATTTCACTTCACTTGAGCTCGCAACCCCCCTAATCCATCTATCAACCTCATACCGGTTGATGGGCCCATACTTCATCTGAAACCCATCTGGAGGTACTTAGGATTCTTTTTCAACCGCAAACTCAACTTCCATTACCGTATCCACCATTATACGACCAAGTGTCTCTCAACACTTAATGCTATAAAGATGCTAGGCAACTCATCAAGAGGTTTCCTACCAACTCAGAAATGCCTTCTGTATAGAACGTGCATCATACCCATAGCCCTATATGACTTCCAGTTATGGTTCTTCAAAGGTGCTCCAATGGTTAAAAACATCATGGAATTAAAGAAAATACAATGAAGAGTAGCCCTGTGGATCACTAGTGCATTCTGTACGTCTCCATCAGAAGACATCGAAGCTATAGCTGGCCTCATTCCTATACACCTCCACCTCAAAAAACTCAATGGTTGATACCATCTCAGATATGCAACTATTCTCCCATCACATGCCATCAACTCTCTCCTCGATAAACACCAAAACAGAAATCAGAACCAACACAAATTTTCATTGGCAAATCTTACCAGCAAACAAAAGTCAAAGCTGAAGAGTCCCATCAAAGACATCAGCGAAAGACTCAATGAAATCAAAGACGAGTTTGATCCCTTTCATGTTATTTTTCATCCTGGCTTATGACTAGTAGATCATTTCTCTGATAGAATAGTTTTTTATTCTCCTGAATCATCTGAAGATAAGGGTCTATTCACTCATTCATCAAAACTCAACTTAGCATTTGAAAAAATGCAAGAATCACCTGAAGATATCGCTGTCATCACAGATGAGAGCATTAAAACATCAGGATTAGCCACAGTCATTACACATGTCTAGAGGGACAATAAAGTCATTGCTTGACTCAAAGCGCATACAAGTAATGTCACTCTATTGGAAGCGGAATTAATGGCCATATGCATAGGTTTCACATCTACATTTGAAAACTCAGACATACACCAAATCCTCATCATCACAGACTCACTTGAAGCAGGGAAGAAAATTATCTCTTTGGACAATCAGTATCCCCAGAAGTCCATCATTCCCATTGCCAAAAAAATGCAAAGGTTCCTTAAAAGGGATGGTCAAAATTCAATATACTTCTGGTATTGCCCCAGCAAGCTAGAGTGGCCTAGACATGCTCTAGTTGATAAAGAAGCCAAGTCATCTCATATTCTGCCCACCCTCCCGGAAAAAAATTTGTTCTTGCTTAGCAAAAAGAAAGAATGCAATCTCATACTTGAATTATGGCAGAAATCGTTCAAGGATAGCAAAAAGAAAGGACAGCTATTTCTCGAGTTCGAAGACAACAATAAGAGAGTCATCAAACCGACGTATGCCAAGAGAGGATCATGGCTACCACATATAAGAATCTCAAACTCTGTATGTGCAAGATTCACTCGTATGATGCTTGGGCATGCATCTATAGGAGAATATTGGCAGAAATTTTTCCCCAACACACCAATCCATTGCCCTTGTGGTGAAGCAGAAATTGAAACAAGGGAACACATTTTTATGCAATGTAGGCGATACAAAGCAGTGTTATACCCAAGAGATATATGCATATCGAGCTTTGTTGAGTTCATCATCGGCAATCCAACATCATTTTGTTTTGATAATGGCTAAAAGTTGGCTGTGATATCCATTAAGATACATCTATGTCATCTAAATATGTTTGGTCTTTTCCCCTTTTATTTTCTCTTCTTTCCTTTTGTTTCTCTCTCCATTTCTTTTATTTGTTCATTTCATTGGTAGCATATCTAAGTAGATACAATGTGTCTACCACAGCCTGCCTATGTGCTCCGTGTAATAAATCATTGATTTAAAAAAAAAATCCTCCCCAGTCCTTGCTAACCTAGTTGTCATAAATCATCCATTTCCTTTAAGTCAATATTTATTTTTCTTTTCTCTTCTTTTCTTTTATTGGCTGTGCAAGAACCTATCACCAAATTGGGAACAGTGACTCAATAAGGAAATGCAAGAGAAATATAACATATACAAATAATTAAATTGTATAAGTAGTATAGAACAATTAGCAAGAACTCTAATGAGTTTGCTTTGTCAAACTCTGACTTAGAGTGTGAGTGAGGTTAAGGTTATACAACCAAAGTCTCAATTGTTACACTAGTTCTGCATTGTTGGAATGATGTCTTAGATATCTTTGACATTGAAATGTCCTTTTATGAGTTGTTTTTTTGTTGCCAACTTGTCTTCAGCCCAGGCTTAGAACCTATTTTTAGTTTACAGTAGCCAATCAAAGCTGTCTGTCCCTTACTACCACTTATGTATGCTTTCACTCTTCATTCTTTTCTCTCCTATTGTACCTTATTTCTTTCTACTTATCTGATATATTTTTCCAGTGTAGTTTAACAGTACTATAAACTACTTCCTGTTCTTATGAGTAAGATCTATTTCTGTAGCTATCCATCAATGATTGATAAACACATCTAATGGGTAATCTATGATATCACAGTTCCTGATAACAAGTTCTAGATCAGGATCAGTAGGGCAATTCCTAATCCCTTTCTAGGGTTATAGAGATAAAGACAATATTATAAAACAGCAAGTGAGCTAGACGATCTGTGGTAGTGAATTATTTTATTTCTTTTTCTTAAGTAATATTGAATGCATATGGGACATTGAGACTCAAAAGGGATGCATGGGATAAAAGTAGTTAGGCAAATACTTATAAACACACATTTATGTATAAGTAGCTGAACCAATTAACGAGAGCTTTAACAAGTTCTCTTTGTCAACTCTGACTTAGAGTGTGATCATAAACTACTACAGCTGACAGTCACTATAAACAAGGAGAACTCAACAAAGTCCCTCTATGAATTGACTAGTTATTTATATGTGTACATGTGACTATGGCCAATCTATTCATCACTCAATCTCTCCTATGCTTGTCCCTTTTATTTTCATGATGTTCCTATGTCATAGTTGTCATGTTATGATGTTGTTAATTAATTAATTAAAGAAAAAGAATAAGTGCCAGAGCAAATCATAATAGCACACTATGTTCTTTTTTTCCAACTATTTGTAAAAGCAATAAGTTATATTGTAGTTAGTACACTGTACTCCCTTCCTTGAACTCCTTGTGAGAGTAGTAATATTACAAGTTACTATTTAAAGACCTAGAACATTTTTATTTTCATTTACATATGTACAAATAGTTACAAATATCTCTAGAACTAGTGCTATAATAATCTTAGCTTAGATTGTATAGTAATCTTAATCTTAATTATACTCTTTATTAGAGAAAACTCATTAAAGTTCCTAATTTTGTTGTACACTACTTATACAAATATTTTATAAATAACTCTTGTATATCTCTTTTGAGTCACTATTTCTGATTTGGTAATTAGTTCTTGTTTTTTTTTTAAATCATCAATTATAAAGCCAACTACTCTAAATACAAATGAGCAGGAGACAATCAGGAGCACAGTGGCAGACTCTGTGGCATGTGTTGTAAGCATGCTTCCTAAGTACCAACTATATAGTTAGTAGTCTAGGTAGCGAAGAGCAAGAAAACTACACTAAATGACAGACTCTTTACCTCTAAGTATTTGCCTTCCAAAAAAATTTATCCATCTAAAGACCTTCCCACCCCTTCCATTCACGATATCCACTCCCCCACCCTAGCCTTTAGCCCCTATCATAGAACTTGATCATCATGGAACAATCCCATTGGGATCAGATAATAGACACTACGACGAGTGCTCTGGTCAAACCCCTTTTCAAAGGTACCAGTGACTTTTCCGGGGTTATCTTACCCTGAGAGAGAACTTGAAGTGGTTCGTCTTTGTACCTATCATGTCCTAATATACTTCCCAAAGGTGATACCTAGATTTTGTAGAGGAACATGTGTATTTGTGGCAAGCTATAGGGAGCTCTTCCATATAGGTGTTGTAGTGTACCAAGGTCTGAACTGACTTAGGCACACACTTTTGTGTCTGAGTTGACAAAGAGAACTCATTAGAGTCCTTGCTAATTGGCCTAGCTACTTATACACGAATCTGTGTTTACTTATATTTGTTTACTCAAATTATCTTATGGACTCCTTTTGAGTCATAATGTCCTGTGCACTTTATACTATTACATAATCAATGAAAAAGAAAAAGAAATAAAATAATCCATTGCCACAGATCCCCTAACTTGTCTGTTGTTTCATAACACCACCCCCCTCTCAAGCTTTCTTGTCCTCGAGGATTTTACAACTCGCTGTCCCAATCACCAATATTCCCCATCTCATCCTCTTCTTGTTGTTTTATCCATAAGAATAGATTGTAGCTCACTTTTGCGAATGGATTTCTTTTCCATTGCTATCAATTCTCTTCTAACTTCTTCCAATATTCTTACTTTTATTTCTTTTCCCCCTACTCATACAGTAATTTTGCTGTATATTTCCCTGGCAATTCTCTATTGAACACATTCTTCTCTTTCTCCATTTCTTGCTGTCGCATTTCTTCTTCTTCTTCTCTTTCATATTCTTTCTTGAATTCTTCTACTAGATCACTTGCATTCTTAAGGTTTTCCTTGCCCTCCCAAGTGTCTTCTTCCACTGTACATCCCTTCCATTGTACCAGGTACTTTTCCTTTTCTCTTATCCATCTTTTGTTCATTATTTTCTCTACTTTCTATTTCTCTTCTCCTTCAATTATCACAGGTTGTGGTTTCTCTTTCTTTTGTCCCTCCACTTGTCCCATATATCTACATACTCTACTTACATTAACTACTGGATGTATTTTTATTATACTAGGTAGCTTTAACTCAATTGCATTCATCGAAACTATTGATTTGATCTTATAAGGTCTGACGAATTTTTCTGTAAGTTTTTCCATTCTCCTCCCCACCATCTGATACTTGAGATCCTTAGCACTGAGCAGCACTCAATCTTCCACTTAGTATTCCTTTACTTCCCTTCTATGCTTATCCGTGTACTTCTTCATATCTTCTTACGCCTTTCCTAGCACTGCTTTTGCTTCCTCTTGTATTTTCTGCATTCTCTCTACAAATTTGTTTGCCTCTTCAAACCTCCCCTTCTTTCTGAGCTCAAACCTCATGCAAGGATCTTGTCCACTGTTTGCCTTGAAGGGCAACACTTTAGTACTTGTTTGCACCTTGTTGTTATAAGCAAACTTTGTAGTTCCCAACCATACTGGCCACTGCTCCTGATGGTGATCAATGAACATCCTTAGGTATTGCTCTAATTCTTGGTTCATTCATTCTGTTTGTCTGTCCGTTTGTGGATGGAATGCCGTTGATAGTTTGCTGTCGATCCCCAACATTGTATTCAGCTCTCTCATTACTCCTGCTGCGAATTGCAGCCCTCTATCAGAAATAATGCTTTCTGGTAAGCCATGTAGCTTCCAGACGTTATCTCTAAATAGCCTAGCTAGTCCTCCTGCTGTTGTTTTCTCCATAGTAGGTATAAAATGAGCTATTTTTGTTAACCTATCTACTACTACCAGAATAGAATTGTAACCTTGTGCTAATGGTAATTTTGTAATGTAATCAGCCAATATGTGATTCCAAGGTTTCTCCAGTATTGAGTTGGGTATTAATTTGCCAGCAGGTACCTGTATATGATTTTTATTCTTCTGGTATGCATCGCATTCCTCTACATACTACTTCACCTCCCTGCTTATTCCTGGCCACCAAAAGTTTCTTGTAACTAACTCCATTGTCTTCCACTGTTCTCCATGTTCTCCTACAGGCATATCATGGTGCAGCCTGATGATTTCTGCCCTTAGTTTCTCATCTTTGGGCACATATACCTTTCCTTCCTTTAGCATTAGTCCCTCATATTCTCTCTACTCTTTGTCTCTTAAGACCTTTACTTCTGCTTGCTTCATTTCTTCCACCACTTTAATGACCTTGTCATTTTTTGTCTCACTCTTTCTTATTTTATCCAGGATATCTACTCCTTCAATCACTACTTCCAGCACTTGTGCTGCCCTGGCTTCTAACCACTCTTTTCTCACCAGTGTTTGTTCCTCATTGTCCTTGTCCCCTCCTACTTCCCAGTCTGGTCTCTTACTTAGTCCATCTGCCTTCCCTATTCTACTACCAGGTACATGTTTCAAAATAAAGTCAAATCTAGATAAATAAAGTGCCCATCTTGCTTGTTGTCTATTTAACTTTTGATTACTCATAAAGTACTCTAGATTTTTATAGTCCGACCAAATCTCAAACTTCCCCTTAGCACCTTCTAAAAAGTGCCTCTAAGCCTCTAAGCATTGAATTACTACCAGCATCTCTTTGTCGTGAATCTCGTAATTATGCTCTACTTCATTTAGAGATTTTGAGATATAGACTACTGGTCTCCACTTGTTGTCTTTGCTCTTTATAGACAAAACACCTCCTGTTGCAAAGTTGGAAGCATCTGCCTCAACCCTAAATTCCTTGTCCAAGTCGGGTGCTACTAGTAGAGGTCTTGTGGTGAAGATCCTTTTTAACTGTTCGAATACCTTCTGCTGGGCTTCCTCTTATCTCTACTTCTCATCCTTTCTTGTCAACATATTCAAGGGCTTTGCGAGTGCTGCAAAGTTCTTAATAAATTGCCTATAGTAGTTGGTGAGTCCCAAGAATTTTCTGACATCTCTGACCGTTTTTGGTATTGGCCAGTTCAATACTCCTTTTACCTTCTTCTCCTCCATCTCAATTTTCCCCTGGCGCATCACTACTCCCAGAAATTTTACTTTATTGACTTTCCACAAACACTTTTCTGGTTTTACATATAAGTCATTTTCTTCCAACCTCTTTAGTACTTCCACCACAATTTTGTCGTGCCCTTCTTCATCATCAGTGCCTACTAGTACATCGTCCACAAAGACCGCCACCTTTTCTTCATTAATAAGATCTCTCATGATCTCATTCATTATCCCCTAGAATGTAGCTGGTGAGTTCGTCATTCCAAAGAACATTACTACTGGCTCAAACGATCCCACATGTGTGGTGAAGGCCACCTTCCACTTGTCTCCCTCCTTAATGCATACATTGTTGTACCCCCATTGCAAATCCATCTTAGTAAATACTTTCTTGTTACCCATGCTATCCACTAAGTTGGTAATTAATGGCAATGGGTAGTTGTTTTTCACTGTCTGTCCATTAAGTTTGTGATAGTTCATGACCATACACTTTCCACCATCCTTCTTTCCCACAAAGAAAACTGGAGAAGTCTGTGGTGACTTCGAAGGCCTTATGTATCCTTTTCTCAAGTGGTCCCGAACAAATTGTTGAACCTCTTCTCTTTCATTTCTAGAGAGTGGGTATACTCGCACTTTGCTGGCCTTGAACTCCTTCTTGAGATCTATGGCATGATCCCATATCTTCCTTATTGGCATCCTCTCCAACTCCACTTTTCCAAATACCTTCAGCCACTTGTGGAATTTTTGTGGCATCATTGCTTCCACCTTTTGATGGTCCAATTCCATCTCTTTCTCTCTTTCCTAGTCTTCTTTCTCATCCACAGCCTACCTAATCCTTTCTATCTCATCCCCTTGGATTTTTTTCTTTCCTTTCCTTCTCCTCTTAATTTCCAGACCCATTTCCCTTTTGCCCGTATATTGTCCACATATTGGTGAACACCTCGTCATTTTAACTTCCTCTTTCTCCCAATCTATTTCTAGGTTGTGTGTCTGCAACCAAGGCATACCCAATATCACTTCCGTTTTCCTAGATCACACACATCCATCCTTACTCTTTCCACATGTCCTTTAAAGTATAGATTTACTTCTACTTCATGTGTAATTGATCCTCTACTATTTCCTGTGTCATTGTCAGGACCTGCGGGACAATCCCAGATCCCCCTCAGAGGGTATGAGGTTAAGACGAGGAGAACTCAACAGAGTTCCCTCTATGAATTGCCTAGCTATTTATATAATTACAAGTGGCTATGCTAAGGCTATTCTAAGAGAGAACAAGGTATCTATTAGCTACTATCTGTCAAGTCCTGAGTAATTCCCCATGTCAGACAGCTTCTGCCCACATGTTATCCCACACATGGCGGCTACCTGATAGGCATGTGATCAAGCTCAGATCATCACTCAATCCTTCCCATGCTTGTCCTTTTATTAGATCCTGACGTTCCCGCATTGTAGTCATTATGTTCGTGTCATTATATAGTCGTTAATTAATTTATTTAATAAAGAAAAAGATAAGTGTCAGAGCGAATCATAACAGTCATCCACATTTTGTACTATTATTGATCTTCCAAGTTTTATCAACTTGAAGCCTCCTCTCTCTGTGCATTTCTTGCTCATGAAGAGCCCTGTGGCTCCATTGTCCAGCAATACTTTCACTGACGCCCCTTCATGAGTGTCAATCTTCTCTACTCCTATCTGCATCCACACATCCTGCAGACCCTTCAAGGTCCTTCTGACCTCCCTCTGTCTTTTCTCTGGATCAATGATTCCAGCCCCCTTCCTCTGTGCCCTAAGCACTGATTGTTCTAGCTTCCTACCCCAATTCCACCACAGTATTTTCTTTCCTGTCCTGCAAGGCGGATAGAAAACTTTCTCTTTCTTGTTCTTCTCTACCTTCTACTTCACCGCGTCCTTTCCTCTACATGCGTCACACTTTACTTTCTCTGCTCTTTTGCATGCCACCTCTCTGTTTCTCCAATCCTATGCTTCCTTGCAACTTCAGCACCATATATTGCACAGTTGTGCCTTCTCCAGAAAACCCTGCCCTTTGTTCTCCTGGGTTTTTGTTCCCTTGTAGTTACACCCTCTGTATTCTATGAGTGTCACCACCTCCCACCTGGTAGTCTACCCTTCTATGGTTATCCTTGCTCCCCTTGAAGGCAAACCTTTTGTGCCACAGTGTTCTCGCATCTTCTTCTACACTCTTAGTGGTGGCACTACCTCTTCTTTCTTCCTCTCGTTCTTCTTTGGGCATTCCTATTTCTTGTGGCCCTGCTCGCCACACCTGAAACACTTTATCTTCTCTTCTGCCATTTCTTGCCTTCTTATTTCTTTCATCCCACACTGCATTACCCTGCTTGTCAGGGCCTCAAATCTATTTATCAACTTCTTCTGTTTTTCTTCCATCCTTCTACCCTTGTTCTTGCAGTTTTTGGCCAGGTGGCCAAACTGCTTACATCCCCAGCACTTTCTCTCTTCTCTTCTTTCTAGTTCAGATCTCATTTTGGCGAGTGCTCACTAGGTGTTGAGCATTTTGCTCAGGATGTTGTTGTACACCTCTAAGAACATTGTGTAGCATACTTAGAGGGGCTAGGTTTGTTGTATGTGATGAATATATGTATTTGCAGGTTTACTGATCAATGTTCTTTGGCTGACTATTTACTGACTATTTACGTCTACTGGGGCGCAAGTCTTTACCCAGCCAGGTTCCTACTGCCCTACTAGCTACTGCCCTAATACTAGGGTTACACTATCACTTTACGGGAAAGATCTCTATGCTAATCATCTCCTTAAGGGTGCAACAATGTTCTTCTGTGTGTACTAATCACAATGGACTAGCAGCACAAAGCTGATAAAGTGAAAGGAGTACAAGTAATTAACAAGCCCACCTGGTTATAAGGTCTGGTCTACACTGGGGCCCAGGTATGGTCCCAATTGTCCACCTCCAGAGTCTAAACTTTCTGGTCAGTCCACTTAAGCCTGTGGCCCAGCTATGAGGAGGTGACCAGTGATTGGAGTTGATCACCGGTCAAGGGTTATATGTATGAGAGTGAGTTAAGCAGGGATCAAGGCAATCGATCCTCTAGAAGAGAAACGAGTTCTAGTGTAGTGTACCAAGGTTTGAGCTGACTTAGGCACATACTCTTGTGTCTGAGTTGACAAAAAGAACTTATTAGAGTCCTTGCTAATTGGCCTAGCTATTTATATACAAATCTGTGTTTACTCATATTTGTCTACTTGAATTATCTCATGGACTCCTTTTGAGTGATAATGTCCTGCACACTTTATACTATTACATAATCAATGAAAAAGAAAAAGAAATAAAATAATCCACCACTGCAGATCTCCTAGCTCGCCTATCGTTTTATAACAGATATTGTTCAGTGATAGAGTGTTTGTAGGATTCTTTTCAAGGGTGGATTCCCTCTGGCCATTAGTTTAACCTCTAGATAGTGCCCTCTTCCAGCCTTAGTAAAAAGTGGGTACAAAGGAAACATACTGTCGTCATGTTCCCAGTGCATAAATGAATGCATAAATGTGCCACCCTCAAGGGCAATGAGAAATAAAGATGGATGGGTGACTTTATGACAATATTAGTGAGAGGTGTTAGGTAGAGTATGACCCCTAGGATTATTTCACCCCAGGGGATGGTAGTAGTAAAAGGAATGTTTTAAAAATGTGGTAATTAGTTCTTGTATATCCAATAAAAATACTATCTTAGGGAAAATAATAATTTATAACCTTACCTTCTTTTCAAGGGTCCTTGTCCTAAGGACTTCTTTAAAATTTGTTATAGAGGTTTTTTAGGTTGCCCATTTATTTTTTATCTCTTAGCTTTTCTAAATACTTCTTGTTTTTCTCAATTCTTCTTTAATACTCTATTTTCTTTATTCTATTCTTTATTCTTTTTTTTTCTTATGTTTATTCTGCTTTTCTAATATTTTCTTGAAGAATAGGTTTTTATTATATCTAGAAAACAGGTTTTTTTTCACTGTTTCCAGTTTTCTTCTATCTTTCTCCAATACTCCTTTTTATATCTCTTATTATTTTATCTGTATAACATTTTTGCTATATACTTATCTAGCAGTTCTCTACTGAATATTTTCTGTTCTTCTGTTATTTTTTATCTTTTTATTTCTATTATATTCCTTCTCAAGTGTATTTACTAACTCTATTGTATTCTTCAAATTCTCCTTGCTTTTCTAGGTATTTTTTTCTATTATACACCTTTTCTACCATATTTGTTAAGACTCTAGACTACAAGGTATATATGTGTTTTAGCCTTGAGTCTATATCAGCACTTAATATCTCCTTACTCCTCTCTAAAGAGTCTAGTTATTACAGTTCCCTATAACATACTGTAAGAGGACCCTAGCAATGCTACCCCTAGTAAAGTACCCTAGCACTCCATAATACACTAACATACTTGGAGTTACTCTGCACTGATCTAACATACAGACTGTAATAGCATATAATGTAGAATATCTCTCTAGGAGCCTTATCCTATTCTCTTAGAGATGAGTTGTAACTTAAGTACAGAGCAAAATAATACTGAGGATTCTCCTGGTCACCCTTATAGAGTCATTGGTATATGAGTTGGAAAGGAGATATATAAAGAGAAAGAGTAGACATAGGTAATGTTAAAACTGAAGAACTGCAATGTAACTACCTAGTATATATATCAAGTCTAAGAAAGAAGATGTACACAAAGTACAAACTATAATGTAATTCTACAAGAGATCTAGAAACTAGGAGTTCTGCTTGAAAAGGAGGATAATTAATTAATTAAAATAAATAAAAAGAAAATAAGAACAAAAATCATGTATATGACAGTATATAAGGCTAATGTTTGCTGTATATACTCACTGGTTTGCAAAGGAATAAATTCTATTCCAATTTCACAACAGGGTCCTGCTCTTATCAAGAAGCTGTTGGCACCTTGATATACAGTATACTAGGCACTTGTCCAGATATCACTCACACAGTTTAAACCTCATTGCTCTTTCCTTTACATTTACACAAGGTACAGGAAATTCTCTTCAATCACATGTGTCCATTTATCTCTCACAAAAGATGCCAGACCTGAATTAGACTTCCCAAGAGTTGGCATTCATCAGTACGCAGATGAGTGTAGAAGACAACTTACAGAAGCCACCGCTGCCACCACCACTTTGACCGCCGCCACGGCCGAAATGTTCGACTCCTTCTTTCAATCCTGTACCAATCTTTCCAGCCGTTTCTTCGCTCTGAACAACCTCGATAAGCGAAAGTGACGTGAACAGAGAGAGACATACCACGTTGAGACCAACTTTGCCAGCAATGTCTTGCACAGCACTGGTCATGAAGTTGGAACCAGATGAGCCGTAGGAGTCGTTGTTGGCTGAGCCATAATTATTGCTGTTACTGTTGTCATTGGAGCCATAGCCCTTGTTGGACATTCCATATGAGTCGGTGTTAGAGGAACCGTAATTGGATGACCCATACGAGTCAGCATCACGGCGATTGGAAGAACCATATGAATCATTGGAAGAACCATAATTGTCATTGTCACGCCTGTTGGAGGAACCGTAGTCATTATCGTTTCCACGTTTGCTGGTACCGTAGGATTTGTCGTCGTCATTGTTACGTCTACCATACGAATCATTAGATGATCCATCGAACTCGCTTTGGTCCCGGTGAGCGTGGTCATTGTTGCCCCCATAAGTGTTATCATTGGATGACCCATACGAGTCGGTGTTCGAAGACCCATAGGAATCGTTATTCCTGCTTCCATACGAGTCCTTGGAATCGCTACCTCTCATGTCTCTGCCGAAAGAGTCGTCCCTCCCAGAGCCATGCGAATCACCATGGCTGCCGTGGTTGCCACGGTTGTAGTTGTCATCTTGAAGGTACTGAAAAACATTCTAAAATATTCGGGATGAGGAAACGCCTACCTCGGTAGCTCATATTAGTTCGCAAGAAGGGAAAGATCAGGTGCGAAAAACCTACTTGATCAGTTGATCTTTATACCAGACCAGATAAGGGATTTCCCCAAACATCAGATAACGACCCCTTTATGGAAAAGTGAAATCCGTTAGAATAGCACTACACTCAAAATAAGTTAGGTTTCATCTCCTGATGATAGTGTTTCACTTTCTTGTCTTTAGATAGAGATAAATAGAGACAGTCAAGATGAGACTTGTTGCGTGTTAGCAACGAGTTCTCGCCCCCCCTTTTCTTCTCTACCTTAACTCAACATAACCACAATACGATCACAGCGGGAATGTTTGGGGATGACCCGTGTTATCATCCGGTATATTGCAGAAGTCGTACCTGGTGAACAATGAATGTCAATCACTTGCTCAAAATAGCTGCGAAGTAGCGTCAGCGCGAGTCATAAGAGTCATAGGATCTATTTATTCTCCATTCCAAGTTATTCTTGAGAGAACGGCAATGCAGGTACCGATAGGACAACTCCGGATCGGAAACATTCTGACACTGGAATCGCAAATTTGTGACATCACATCGTCACACGCGCAAAACATTGCACTGCAATGCAACATCGAGACAAAGCATGGATTCACCTCTCTTGAATCATCCTTAGGAAGAGCTATTACTTGCAAGCTGTGCAATACTTGCTATTATATATCATACTAGTATTCAGGTGTGTGATGCTTAATGATAATGCCACAAAATAATTCAGACTTTGACCTGCATTATAATAGCTTCATTGTATAACCTTCTGTAGTTTATTATAGAGTAGAGACTCATCAGCAAAATAAATTATATTCATCTCCATCCCACAGTAAATGCCATCATGAGAATTTCTGGATATGGTATGTAACTTTGATCCAACTATCCATAAAAGACTAGAAAATATCCGGAAAAGTTGTAAAGACAACTGGAGTGGAGATGACTCCTTAGTAAATTACACTCTATAACTCACCTCCAGTGTTAAGCAACCATGCCCCCATGCCAGGGTTAGGCCCAGAAGAGAGCTCTTACTCTATAGTATGAAATAAAATATAATGAGAGTAAGAGAAGAAATAGAAAGGTGTATATAATAGGGTTTATTCTCTAGTAGTAGCTACTTTGCTTTTATGTCTAGAATACTAGAATGTTTACTATGCTCATAGAATGATAGAGTCAAGTGAAGCTAAAAAAAACTAATAAAATCATTTGGAAAGCACTATGACTGTGTTTAACTACATAACTTAGCTTGCTTACTAAGATATGTTTGTCAAGCCTGCACTGTAATAATGAGCTAGTCGAGACAACTGACTTATTACACTCAATGTTGAGAGAACAAAGAGAACTTGATGGAGTTCCTCTATGGATTGCTCTACCTACTTATACACAAATGTTATTTGTCTATATGTACACTTAGTAATTTACTACAATCCTTCTAGAAGATTCCATCATGTGATCTGTCACATGACAGATCACATGACCTTTATCTGATCTGATCTTATCTCTCATTCTATTTTTAGAACCCTTTGTCTAATCCACCAGAGAAAAGTTCCTATTCTTCCTATCTCTCTAATCATACAATCTTCAAGCCAGGCTGGTTCATGACATGCACTCTGATTTATTTTGGGCTTAACTATAACTTATTGGTTGGGTATCCTCTATGTTCATTTATAAGAGTGATGAAGAAGGGATTTATGAAGATGACTGAAAAACAGGATAAGAAGACTAAGTTGTGTAAGGACTTAGTATTAGTTGAGACAACCTTAACCTTATTCTATAAAGATTGGGAACTTAAGTTGAGTTACTCAAGAGTCAATCCTACTCTAAGTCAGAGTTTAACAAAGAGAACTTATTAGAGTCCTTGCTAGTTTGTTCTATACTACTTATATATATTTATTTGTTTGTACTTGTTTTACAAACCCAAAATTAAAATCAAAAGAAAAATAACTATAGACTTAGGGAAAGTGGTGATTTATAATACTACCTTTCTCTCAAAGGTCCTTGTTCTAAGGACTTTTCTTTATAGCTTATTATATAAATCCTTTAGGTTACCCATATGGTACTCTTTATCTCCTAACTCCTCCAAGTATTTTCTATCTTCTTCAATCTTCCTTTGGTCTTCCTTGTTTTCTTCTTTATTCTACTTTTCTATCATTCCTTTCTATATTCATTCTCTTTTTCTTTAACTCTTTTTAGGAATGGATTTTTGTTGTATTTTGGAAATGGATTCTTCTTTCATTATCTCCAATTATCCTCCATTCTCCTCTAATATTCCCTATTGTACTTTTCGTTTCCTCAACTGTACAATAGTTTTGCTGTATATATTCCTAGTAACTCTTAACTAAATACCTTTCTTTCTTCTTTGTTCTCTTGCTATTTTTTTTTTCTTCCTTTTGTCTGTATTCCCTTTTGAATTCCTTTACTAATTCTATTGCATTCTTCAGATTGTCTCTACTTTTCCAAGTATTTTCCTTTGCTGTGTATTCTTTCTACCTTACTAAATACTTGTTCCTTTCTCATATCTTTCTTTTATTTATAATCTTTTCTACCTCCTATTCTTCCTCTCCTTCAATTGTTACTGGTAGTGGTACTTTCTTTTTCTGTTTTTCTACCTGTGACTTGTACTTTTATATATGACTAACATTAACTACCAGATAAATCTTTATTGCACTAGGTAGTTCTAATTCTACTGCATTGCTGGACACAATTGCCTTTACTTTATAAGATTTCTATTACAAATGGTTACTTATTAGTTGTGATGGATAAAGTTGTATCTTCAAAGAGCTCAAGAAAGCAGAGTAGTTTAAGCAACAAAAGATATTGTTAAGTCTGAGGTCTAATTCTCAGACTAGAGAGCCTTATATACATGAATGGGATGGTCTGTGCACCTGAACAGAGCATCACATGTCTACTGCCTATTGTTCTACATATGGCAGTCCTTTTGTGTCTGAAATAATGATAACTTAACCATAAAAGAGCAGTTCTTTGTTTGTGTTCAAGGATTGATGAGTATTTATATCAGTGTCATGTCAAATATTGAGGTCCTTGTATTTCTATAGAATCTTATCATCTTTGGGTCTATTTATTGTCATCAGAAGCATATTGAAGAGAGCTTCCATGTGCATGTGGAAGTAAATATCTGTGTTCAACAGTTCCCAAGATATTAGCCAATCAGTATCCAGCACTGATCACTTGATATCTCAATTAGTACTGATTGCTTTGGCACATTTTAGACATTGTTTGGAAGACCTTCTTGAGGGCTTTCAGACACATTTTAGATCATCAAAATTGCGTGAATATTCATGAAGTTATGGCTAAATAAAGGTTGTGACAATTCCATAAATCTCTTAGTGAATTTCTCTATTTGTCTACCAATCATCTGGTACTTTAAATCTTTAGTGCTGAGTGACAGCTAGAATACACAGGTACGTCTTTGAGACTAAGAGGTACTGGACCAAACTAAGACCAGATAGAAATGACTGAGTTAATTAAATGTTTGGAAGAAAATACAGAAGGTTGTCACAAACTTCATTTGACCATATCTCCACAAATACTTGCATGATTCCCATGGTCTAAGATGCGTCTGAAAGCCCTTAAGTAGACCTTCCAAATGATGTCAAAATGTGTCAAAGTGATCAATACTCATTGAGATATCAGTTAATCAGTGCCGGATACTGATTGGCAAATATCTCAGAAACTGCCAAATATGGACATTTACTTCCATGTGCACATGGAAGCTCTCTTCAATACACTTCTGACAACCATAAATAGACCTTAGGGTGATAAGATCCTGTGGAGATACAAGGATCTTAAGGTTTGGTATAATACTGATCTATTACCCATAGATACACATCAATCCTTAAACACAAACAAAGAACTGCCCTTTTATGGTTAGGTTATCTCTATTTCAGATACAAAAGGGCTACTATATGTAGAACAATAGTCAGTAGACATATGATACTCTGTCCAGCTATATAGACCATCTCATTCATGTATATAAGGCTCTCTAGTCTGAGAATTAGATCTTAGTGTTATGATTTGCTCTGACACTTATCTTTTTCTTTATTAATTTAATTAATTAACAACAATATGACTTAACAAACATGATGTAGGAACATCATGATCTATAAAAGGGATAAGCATAGAAAAGGGACATGTCAATCACATGCCTATCAGGCAGCCACCATATGTGGGAAAATATGTGGGCAGAAGCTGTCTGACATAGGAAGATACTCAGGACTTGACAGATGGTAGTTTATAGATACCTTGTTCTCTCTTAGAATAGCCTTAGCATAGCCACTTGTAATTATATAAATAGCTAGGCAATTCATAAAGGGAACTCTGTCGAGTTTTCCTTGTCTTAACCTTATACCCTCTGAGGGGGATCTAGGATTGTTCTGTGGGTCCTAACACTCAGACTTAATAATATCTTTTGTTGCTTAAACTACCCTGCTTGAGAATTATTACTCATCAATCACAAATCTAATAAGTAACTATTTATGATAATTTTCCTTGATAATGATATCACCCAGTAGCTGACCCTTAGTTTATAATAGGAATATCATCAAAAGCCACACATTAGTCCTGTTCAGTAGTCCAAATATAGAAAAATAAAACAAAGATACACTGAGAGTCATCAGAAAGAGATAAAAAGAAGAAAGACCTAAGAAACATAAATAGGAGATAGAGAAAAGACTAAAGAAAAGTTTAAAGAAGGACTTAGGAGAGTGGAAGCAGAGAAAAATGAGATCAATAATAAAGACATGTAATGATTGCTGTCCAGGTTGAGTAACCCTAACCTCAATCACACTCTAAATCAGAGTTGACAAAGAAAACTTGTTAAAGTTTCTGCTGGATTTGAGTATACTACTTATTGTAAGGAATAGTCACCCAAGTAACTCAGATAGGTGGCTCCCAACTCTAAGTCAGAGTAGACAAAGAGAACTTGTTAGAGTCCCTACTAAATTTGAATACACTACTTATACCTATTCTATCTGGTCTGTGCACTACTTTCCCACAGTGGTCATGTGACTTCCCTGATTATGTAAGTCTGTTCTAAAAATAGAAAAAAATAGAAAAAAAGACAGTTCTTGTATCACAATTTATAATACTACTCCCCTCTCAAGGGTCCTTGTCCCAAGGACTTCTCATAGTTCATCATATGGGTCCCTTAGGTCAACCATATCCAGATTTTCATTCTCCAACTCTTCCAAATACTTTCTATCTTCTTCTATCCTCTGTTAATCTTTCTTGTTCTTTTCTTCATTCTACTCTTCTATTATTCCTCCCTTGTATTCCTCTTTCTCTTCTTCTATCCTTTTCAAGAACAGGTTTGTCATGAATCACCCAATTTCCTCTAAGTCAATATTTATTTTCTTTTTCTTTTAATTATGTAATACCTTCAGATCAGTAAATAAGGACAAACAGTCAAATATGTATAAGTAGTGTACACAATCTAGCGAGGACTCTAATGAGTTCTCTTTGTCAACTTTGACTTAGAGTGTGGGCTTAAGTTATTACAACTAATGTTCACTACAATAAGGTCCTACAAAGTGTTCCATAAATTTCTCCATACATCTTCCAGCCATTTGGTACTTCAAGTCTTTAGTGCTAAGTAGCACTAAGTCACCCACTTTATACTCTTCCACCTCTTTTCTCTCTCTGTCTGCATACCACTTCATATCCTCTTGTGCTTTCTATAATACTGCTTTGGCTTCTTCTTGCACACTCTTCATTCTTTCCACAAATTTCTCTGTTCCCTCATACTTTCCTCTCTTCCTCATCTCAAATCCTATTCTCAGATCTTGTTCTTGGTTTGCCTTCAAGGGTGACACTTTAGTTCCAGTGTGTACTTTATTGTTATAGGCAAACTCAGCTGTTCCCAACCATTCTGGCCATTGCTCTTGTTGATGATTGATAAACATACAGAGGTACTGTTCCAACTCCTGTTTGGCTGTTCATTTGTGGATAGAATGCCATAGACAACTTTGTCTTGATCCCTAATATGTGATTAAGCTCCCTCATAATGCTGTAGTGATCATTAACCAAGTTAGCTTAAGACCACACTCTAAGTCAGAGTTGACAAAGAGAACTTGTTAGAGTCCTTACTAATTGGCCTAGCTACTTATACACAAATATATGTTTACTAGTATTTGTCTACTCAAATTATCTCACAGACCCCTTTTGAGTCATAGTATCTCACACACTTCAAACTATTACATAATAAATGAAAATGAAAAAGAAATAAAATATTCTGCTGCTGTAGGTTCTCTAGCTTGCCTTGTCATGAACTGTCAAATTTCCCTAAGTCAATATTTATATTTCTTTTATTTTAATTATGTAATGACATTGGATCAGTAAATACAGACAAACAATTGAATGTGTATAAGTAGCATACAAAATCTAATAAGAACTCTAATGAATTCTCTTTGTTTACTCTGATAAAGAGTGAGATTTGGGTTAAGGTTAATACAACTGCAACTTGAGTCTTTACACTAGAACTCGTTTCCACTACCAGACACTGATTGCCTTGATCCTTGTCATACTTACTCTTATTGTCCTCAGTACATTGATCATTACAATCGATGACTACTATGACATAGCTAGGCCCCAAGCTTAAGGGAACTTGTTAGTCAGTTAGGGACTAACAGTGGCAGCACAGTACCAAGCTCAGGTATTATGTCTAAGACCTGACCTCACAATTGAGCAGTGCTTCTTAGTATACTTATATGTCAGGACCTGTGGGGCAATCCTGAATCCCCCTTAAAGGGTATGAGGTTAAAATAAGGAGAACTCAACAGAGTTCCCTCTATGAATTGACTAGCTATTTATAATACTACATGTGGCTATGACTAGTCTATTCTAAGAAAGATTAAGGTATCTATTAACTACCATCTGTCAAGTCCTGAGTAATTCCCCATGTCAGACAGCTTCTGCCCACATGTTTTCCCATACATGGTGGCTGCCTGATCAGCATGTGATCGACCTCAGATCATCACTCAATCTTCCCATGCTTGTCCCTTTTATGATCATGATGTTCCCGTGTTGTGTTCATAAGTCATATTGTTGTTAATTAATTATTTTAATAAAGAAAAAGATAAGTGTCAGAGTGAATCATAACATTGTACATCTTTTTCAATATATATACTTTATGCTACTGGTCCATTGTGATCAGTCTATGCAGAGGAATATCACCGCATCTTTAAGAAGGCGATTAGTATAGGGATCTCCTCTGTAGAGTGATAGCCACAGTATCATTAGGGCAGTAGTCAGTAAGGCAGTAGGCACCTGGCTGGGAGAAGACTTGTGCACCCCAGCAGATGTACTGTAAGCCCTTAGAAGAAGAAAACACACCCTCAAACAAATACATTCTTTTTTTTTTTACACACATTTAAACCTATCCAGAACATAACACAATGTCTCTGAATCAATACAATCAACTCATGAGCGATATGCTCAACGAAAGGCATGCTCTTGCCAAATTAAGGGCAGAACTAGAAAGGAGAGAGAGGAGGTTGTGCAGGCATTGTGGGAGGTTTGGGCACCTCACCTGGAAGTGGAGAAGTGGAGAAGAGCAGAAGAAAAAAGAGAGGACAGAAGGAAATAAGTTTGAAGTGTTGAGAAGTTGAGTAATACAGTGTGGAGTGAGGGAAGTGAGGAGACAAGAAGTAGTGAGAGAGACAGTAAGATACTTTGGATGTGAGGAAGAGGGACATAAGAAATGGGAGTGTCAAAAGAGAAAAGAGGAAGGAAAAAAAGAGGGAAGAAGTGGCACTACCATGAAAAGGTGAAGGAGCACAGTGGAGTGAGGGAGCTACCTCCAAGAGGAGCAGCGATGTGTATGGAGGGGTGGACAACATCCAGAGAAGTAGTGACTTTCGTGGAGTGTAGAGGATGTGATTATAAGGGAATAGAGATGGAAGAAAACAGGGGACAGGGTTTCCTGGGGAAAGTGCAGTTGAGTAATATGTGGTGTGAAAGCTACAAAGAGGTGTAGAACTGGAGGAACAGAGAAGCAGAAAGCAGAAGAGCAGAAAGGGTAAAGTACAGCACATGTGGAGGAAAAGATGCAGTCATTTGGGAGATGGAGCAAAACGAGAAAGGGAAGATTTTCTGTCCACCTTGTAGGACAGGAAAGAAAACACTGTGGTGGAATTAGGGTGGAAAGTTGGAACAGCCAGTGCCTAGGGCCTAGAAGGGGAGGGCTGGAATCACTGATCCAAGGAGGATAGCAGAAACTGTCAATCAGAAAGCAAAGCAAAAAGGGGAAGCAAGAGAAGTGAGGTGAACATTTAAGCCTCTAAGAGAAGTGTGGATGACTGTGGGCATCGAGAAGATAGACACATATGAGGGGAGAACAGTAAAAGTGTTGCTTGACAGTGGAGCAATGGGGATGTTTATGAGCAAAAGTTTGGCTCAGAAGGGAGGATATAGGCTGATCAAGTTAAATCAACCTTTGCAAGTAAGAAATGTGGACGGCACTGGTAATAGCGGAGGTGCAATTACATATGAAGTAGAAGTAAATATATTTTACAAAGGACATGTTAAGAGAGTCAGAATAGATGTATGCGAGTTAGGAAAGACAGATGTAATTTTGGGCATGCTATGGTTGGCAGCTCATAACCCAGATATAGATTGGGAGAAAGAAGAAGTGAGAATGACGAGGTGTCCACCACTGTGTGGAAAGACAGTAAGAATAAAGGAGAAGAAAGAGATAAGAGAAGACGAGAAGAAAATTGTTAGATGGGCAGTGGACAAAAAGAAGGACTGGGGAAGAGAGAAAGAGATAGAGGCAGATCATAGGAAGGTGGAAGAAATGGTGCCTAAAAGATTCTATAAGTGGCTGAAAGTATTTGGGAAGGTGGAGTCAGAAAAAATGCTAGTTAGGAAGGTATGGGATCATGTGATAGATCTCAACAATGATTTCAAAGCAAGCAAAGTGAGAGTGTACTCTCTCTCCAGAAATGAAAAGGAGGAGGTACAGAAATTTGTCGATGAGCATTTAAAGAAGGGATATATTAGACCTTCTAAATTGCCTCAAACCTTGCCAGTGTTCTTTGTAGGCAAGAAGGATAGGGGAAAGCACATGGTTATGGACTATAGGAGACTCAACAAGTAGACAGTTAAGAACAACTACCCTCTGCCATTAATTACAGATTTAGTAGACTCTATGGGCAACAAAAGAGTATTATTTACTAAGATGGATCTCTAGTGGGGCTACAATAACATGTGAATTAAGAAAGGAGATGAGTGGAAGATGGCCTTTACTACACATGTAGTGTTATAAAATGGCAGGTGAGCTAGACAATCCGTGACAGTAGGTTATTTTATTTCTTTTTCTTTTTCTAATAATTATGTAATATTAAATATGCACAGGACATCATAACTCAAGAGAGATGCACAGAATAAAATAGTTAGACAAATACTTGTAAACACATATTTGTGTATAAGTAGCCAAGCTAATTAGCAGGAACTCTAACAAGTTCTCTTTGTCAAACTCTGACTTAGAGTATGAGTGAGGTTGAGGTTACCCAACTGAGACTTCAATTGTTATACTAAAACTTGTTTCTACTACCAGACACTGATTGCCTCGATCCTTGTCAAACTACATTTCTTATCGCTCCCTCGGTGTGTGATCAACTCCAATCACTCCCAACTTCCTTATAGCCAGGCCACAGGCTTAAGTGGACTGACTGGGAAGTTTAGACCCCAGAGGTGAATGGTTAGGACCAAACTCAGGTACTAGCCCAGACCAGACCTTACAACTGAGTGGTGCTCCATAGTCTACTTATACTTTCTTTTTATTATATACTTTGTGCTACTGGTCCATTGTGATCAGTCTATGCAAAGGAATATTGCTGCATCCTTAAGAAGATGATTAGTGTAGGGATCTCCTCCATGGAGTGATAGCCACAGTATCATTAGGGCATTAGTCAGTAAGGCAGTAGGCACCTGGCTGGGAGAAGATCTGTGTGCCCTAGCAGATGTACTGTGAGTGTAATAAAATGGTAGGCGAGCTGGAGCATCTGCGGTGGCGGATTATTTTATTTCTTTTTCATTTCTTTTTATTATGTAATAGTTTGAAGTGCACAGGACACTATGACTCAAAAGAAGTCTGCGGGATAATTCAAGTAGACAAATACTAGTAAATACCGATTCACATATAAGTAGCTAGACCAATTAGTGAGGACTCTAACGAGTTCTCTTTGTCAACTCTGATAAAGAGTGTGTGCTTAAGTTAACTCTAGCTTGAGTCCACTATACTAGAACTCATTTCCACTTCTAGAACACCAATTGCCTTGATGCTTGTTCAACTCTATTCTCATTACTCTCTCGGTATGTGATCGACTCAGATCACTCCCAACCTCCCTATAGCCAGGCCACAGGCTTAAGTGGACTGACCAGGAAGTTTAGACCCTGGAGGTGGACTGTGGGCACTATACCTGAGTGCACACATAGACC